>Ga0214192_1000160_pt1 | contig 41409 bp, 50 predicted proteins | sample TroBogEpilimnion_44_FD_153030 | JGI IMG/M metagenome (GOLD analysis project Ga0214192, IMG submission 153030) | Freshwater microbial communities from Trout Bog Lake, WI - 29JUL2008 epilimnion | ecosystem: Environmental > Aquatic > Freshwater > Lake > Epilimnion/Euphotic zone | place: Trout Bog... | reverse complement strand
GTGGTTCGGATGCGGAACAGGTGTACTGTCTGCGTTCCTTATGGCGCTCAACCACAAACATTCGCGATGGGCATTTGTCGGCTACATTATATCCAACATATTGTGGATATCGTACGGCGTCTATACAAATGCGCCTGGACTGATTGCCATGGAACTGGGCTTTACCGTTATCAACATGGTTGGCATAAACCAGTGGCTTATGCGACCGAGAAAGCATAAAGATCACATTCATAACAAGTTTGACGATGATGACGTACCGAAAATTAACATTAACCTGTGATACTATGAATAATGAAATTAAACTCAAACCCTGTCCATTCTGTGCAAGTTCAAACATTCGTTTAGCAGAGCATCCAAATGTATATCGGGGTATATACCACCAAGGCCAAACTGTTTACAGTATTGACTGCTTTAACTGCGGAGCGTCTGTTCCAAATATGTACAACAAGCCGTTAATTATTGAATCGTGGAACCTGAGGTGTAATAATGGAAAATGAACAACATATAATAAAAATTGAAATTAACGACGAACTGAAAGCTGCTTTTTCAGAAATAACTGGTTTGCTGTCGGATGTTCTTAAAGAACTACGTCAAGAAAAACAAGTTCTACCTTGTGATCATAACTTTGTAAAAATGGTCGGAGCAGAGCATGTCCATCCAACAGATTCAGATTTTAATCGGATTACTGTTCGCAGGTTTCATTATCGCAAATGCACAAAATGTGAATTAGAGGAACGCTTACCATGATTTCTAAACGCCCAACATCTGAACTATGTTATCTGCGAGATGCACAACAAGAAGTTCCTCCGATGGGGAGTAAAGTAATTGCACTTAATAAGAGTGGTGTGTTATGCTTTACCGTAGTTGACCGCCATTTTTATTCACAATTCGACGCCTGGATGGAATATCCAAAAATTCCTTACAGCGTTAAGAAACGACAATCCGGAGAAGCAGAATGAATAATAATATCGATGCTTTTATCTTAAAAGTCGTAATAGGAATTATGTTGACATTGTTCAAGATAATTGTAGCAATGATTGCTTTTTGCTTTGTCCTTATAATTGGAAGCATTGGAATTCTTGCATTGGCTATTGCAAGCGCCGTTGTTATATTCTGCCCAGACCTGTTTTCAAAGTTAAGATAATGTCATTCAGGGATAGGCGCGTTGAATTTAAATTTTATACAGGATTATAATGACTCCAGAAGACCTAACAAAAAGCGGAACAGAAAGCGGTCACCAGAGAGCCTTGTTCATGTGGTCATCGCTTTATGAAATCCGTGCAAAATGGCCAGAACTTAAATGGTTGTATGCTATTCCAAATGGTGGACAGCGTTCCGGTTCGCAGGGTGCAACACTTAAAGCAGAAGGTGTCAAATCCGGAATTTCTGATATTTGCTTTCCATGTGCGCGTAAAGGCTATCATGGTTTGTACATTGAAATGAAAAAGCCAGGCAATGATCAAGTTACACCAAAAATTAAACCGGGCAAGGAATCCGATGAACAAATTGCTTTTGGTGTATTTCTTGTAGAACAAGGTTATTTATATCGTTGCTGCTGGACTTACGACGAAGCTCGAGAAACACTTGAATGGTATCTTGGAGAATAATATGGCAAGAGGAACTGGCGAAACAACAAGACAATTAAAATCATTACCAATAGACGGAATATTTATATGGTGTAACAGCCAAATTGAATATCCGAAAATGTTAGTTAAAGAATTAGACAGGCCTGATATTAAAATCATGCCTTTACGATATTTAGAAGATACGACTCGTTTTATCGGAAGAGAATTCACTGGTGCTTGCGTAGATCATGCAGCACGTATGAGTGACCTTCAATATATGGGTTGGATATTTTTACAAACAAGAGTTAGATAGACCGTTTTAAACGCTGTACACGCTGCGCACTATGTAATAGGTACTACGCAACCAGTTTATATAGTGCGCTTTACTAGCGTCCGCCTAGTGCAAACCTACTGCACAATTTACTAAATCCTTGCACAAGCCTAACTTCCCTGTTATATTACACTTAAATTCTAATCTGGAATCTAAGTGGATACTCCTCAATACGAACAAGTGCAACGTCCAATGTGTACCTTAACGGAACACGAAAAGAACACGCGCAAACAATTTGTTACTGAGTACATGAAGGATCGAAATCCAACCAGAGCAGCTATGCGTATTGGATACAGCGCGTTATTTGCTAAAGATTTCTCCGAAAAATTTATGCTTGAAAGCTATACACTGAAACTTATTTCAGATGCTGAAGGTGGTGTGGGAGAAGGAGAGATTGACGATGAAAAAGAAAAACGCAAAATTCTAAATGCTCTGTGGCGCGAAGCGAACAACATGTACAGCGCACCAGCAGCACGAGTTGCAGCACTGGCGAAACTTACTTCCATCTTTGGAATGGATGCTCCAACTAAATCGCAAGTTGAGACAACCAATAAAGACGGTGGTATGTTTGTTGTTCCGGGCATAATGAACGAATGTCAATGGACAGCCCAAGCTGCTGCTCAACAGGAAGAGTTAATCAAACCGACATCTCCGCCTCAACTTACGGCGGTGAAGTAATGTCTGTCTTTGCAAAACCAATTGTATCTAATATAATTCTTCCTCCTGTCTGGAGAGCTTTGCCCGGCTCACAGACAATGTTTTTGTCGTGTCCGATCCGCGAAGCTTGCTTTGCCGGTACACGAGGCCCGGGCAAAACAGACTCAATGTTGATGTCGTTTGCCCAATATTGTGGTTTAGGTTATGGTGATTACTGGCGGGGCGTTATTTTTCGACGAAACTACAAGCACTTGGATGATATTATCTCTAAGTCAAAAAGATGGTTTAATCGTTCAGCTCAAGCACCTCGCTTTCTTGCAGGAAGTAGCCAGCTTAAATGGGTTTGGCCTACAGGCGAAGAATTATTGCTCCGTGCGTTCGAAGACCAAGAAGATTACTGGTCTTACCACGGACATGAATATCCATTTATTGGATGGGAAGAACTTACAAGCTGGCCTTCAATTGACTGCTATGAGTCTATGAAGTCCTGTAATCGCTCCTCATTCCAAGGAACGGAGCGATTACCACATTTACCGCGCCTTATTCGTAGCTCAACAAATCCATTTGGTGTTGGACATAATTGGGTCAAAACTTATTTTATCGATCCAGCTCCTTACGGCAATGTCATAGTTGATCCTTCTGGAAACAAGAGGGTTTGTTTATTCGGTTCGGTTAAAGAGAATCCGTATCTTGGTGAGGAATACATCAAGACACTGGAATCCATTACAGACATCAACAAGCGCAAAGCTTGGCTTGAAGGAAGTTGGGACATTACTTCTGGCGGTATGTTCGATGATCTTTGGCGTTCAGAAAAACATGTGGTCAAACCATTTGCTATCCCGTATAGCTGGAGAATTACTCGTTCGTTTGACTGGGGCAGCAGCAAACCATTTTCATGCGGCTGGTGGGCTGTCAGTGATGGTACTGAAGCAACTATGCGGGACGGTACTAAAAAGATCTTTCCTCGCAAGACAATGTTCCGAATTGCTGAGTGGTATGGTTGCACAGATAAGCCAAACGAAGGTTTAAGGATGCCTGCTCGTGTCGTTGCACAAGGCATATTGATTCGCGAACGTCAAATGGGTATTGAGAACCGTTGCCAAGGTGGGCCAGCAGATTCTGCAATCTACGCTGTGACAGATGAAGAATCCATTGGTCAGAACATGGAAAAAGAAGGTGTGTTCTGGACTCCAGCAGACAAGCGTCCGGGCAGTCGTAAAAATGGATGGGAACTTATCCGCGATAGATTAAATTCTGTTATATCCGAAGATCAAAACGAAAAACCAGGAATGTATATTTTTGATACATGCCGGGATTTCATAAGAACCATGCCTCATATTGGTCGCGATAAGAAAGACCAAGATGACGTAGACACAGAAGCAGAAGATCATATTGCAGACGAGGTTCGTTATATGGTACTATCCGCAGACCACGTTGTTCACAAACTACAAATTACAGGAGTCTGATATGTCAGTCAAAGATCCAAATAAAGCTTATGTTAGCATGGAGGATAAGTGGAGACGCTGCCGCGATGTGTCTGCTGGTAAGGACTCAATGTATGAAGCAGGAGAACGCTACTTACCAAAACTTTCTGACCAATCAAATGTAGAATACGATGCGTACCGAGGCCGTACTCCGTTTTTTAATGCCACATGGCGCACAATATCAGGATTACAGGGGATGTTGTTTCGTCAGCCGCCTAATGTTGTTGTACCAGATACAGTTGTCCCAATGCTACAAGATATCACAATGTCTTGCGAACCATTTCACATATTTACATTAGAGCTTACAGAAGAAATCCTGACAGTTGGTCGTGTTGGTATTTTTGTAGATTACCCTCCTGTGGATACTACAAACTTGACGCTGGCAGATGCACAGCGTTTAAATTTGCGTCCAACAATGGCTTCCTATACAGCTGAAACAATTATCAACTGGAAGATGTCCATAATTAATAATGCTTCCGTTTTGAGTCAAGTTGTCTTGGTTGAAGTTGTCGACGATCAAGGCGAAGATGAATTTACAGTTACCGAAAAGACACAATATCGTGTCTTGGATCTTACACCAATTCAAACACCTACTGGTGAGACACGTTATATTTATCGCGTTCGTGTTTTTGAAGTTAAAGAAAAAGATGGTACGCAGGTTGACACACTAACTGAAGGCCCTATTTTCCCAATCATAAACGGCGACTTTGTTGAATTTATTCCGTTTTATTTTGTCAGCGTAGATGACGTAGATTGCGATATTGATTTGCCACCGCTATTAGATCTGATTGATATGAACATTTCGCATTATCAATCAACAGCGGATTACGAACATGGCTGTCATTTTACTGGTTTACCCACTGCGGTTATTACAGGTTACGTACCAGAATCTTCAACTGCGAAATTTGGCATTGGAAGTATGACTGCTTGGATATTCCCGAGACCAGATGCAAAAGCGTTCTATCTGGAATTCACAGGTCAAGGGCTTGACTGCTTAAAAGTAAATATTGCAGGTAAAGAGCAGAAAATGGCTGTACTTGGTGCACGTATGCTGGAAGCACAGGCAAGCGGTACAGAAAGCGCAGACACTGCTGGCATACACCGCAGCGGCGAGCAAAGCACTCTGGCAAGTATTGCACAAGCGGTCTCTATGGGTGTTAAACAAGCTCTTAAAACATTTTGTCTGTTTTCGGGCATTGAAGACACTAGCGTCGTTGACTTTGATCTGAACCGCGATTTCTTCCCTCCACAGATTGATGCACTTACTCTTACTGCTCTTATTGCTGGTTGGCAGAACGGTGCATACGGTTATGAAAGTTTGTTCAACATGCTCAAGCAAGCTGAAATTGTTAAACAAGAACAAGACGTGGATTCAGAGATTGCGTCCATGGCAAAGCATCCTCCTGTAATTCCAGGCGGTACGCAAGTTAACCAAGAAGGTACTAGCAAGAACCCAACTCAAACAAGTTCTAAGATGGATAACCCAACAGTCCGTGAGTTGCAAACTCCACCGTAAGGATAATATGTGGTCACGACAAAGAATTAAAATATTTGTTGTGATTACTTTTTTCATCTGTTATAGTTACAAAAATTCCACTCTGACTAAGTTAGAGTGTTCATCGCAGCCAAGCTGCATCTTAACCATCCTAAGGGGATTAAAAATGTTGAAGTCTAAGTTTTCAAACACATATCGTTTACCAATGTTGTCCACACTGTTGTATGTGAGGGAAAACACTCCAGAAGTTCAAGCGTTGATTGACGCTGCTGTTGCAGAACAAGTTGCTGGTCTGAAAGCAAAAAATTCAGAACTGCTTGGAAAAATCAAAGGTGTTGACGAAACAACTGCAAAGTTGACTCAACTGGAAGCAAGTTTGAAAGCATTTGAAGGCATTGATCCTACAAAAGCTCGTGCATTATTCGCTGGTATTGAAGGCGACGAAGATGCGAAATTGTTGATGGAAGGTAAGCTTGATCAGATTAAAGAAAAGCATACTGGTCGCATGAAGCAAGCACACGAACAAGAAGTTAAAACTTTGCAAGAACAGATCAAAGCAGCACAACAAGTCGGTGAAGCATATCGCGGTCGTGTATTAGATGCACAAATTTTAGCAGTATCGACAGGTTTACATAAAGGCGCAGTCGAAGATGCTCTTTTAGTTGGGCGATCAATTTTTACGTTGGATGCCAAGGGCAATGCTGTAAAACTGGATGCTGAGGGCAAACCAGAGCTGGGCAAAGATGGCAAAACATCATTTGGGCCAAGCGAATGGATGGAAGCACAACGAGATGCCAAGCCTCACTGGTTTCCCGCAGCTTCATCTGGTAGTGGCGGAAAAGGAAACGACGGCGCCACTGGTAATGGCAAGACAATGAAACGAAGTTCTTTTGATGCAATGATGCCATCGGCGCAGGGTTCATATATCCGAGCTGGCGGCACAGTTTACGATTAATAACGAAAGGTAACAAATCATGGCAAATACGCTTACTGGTCTATTACCAACAATTTACGAGGCGATGGATATCGTTTCTCGTGAAATGATTGGTATGATTCCCGCAGTGACTCGCAACTCTACAGCAGAACGTGCTGCTTTGGGTCAGAGTATTTTGGTTCCAATTACAACTCCTCCAACACTGGGCGATAATACCGCCGCAGTAACCGCACCAAATACTGGCGATCAAACCGTCAATAACGTTGCGATGACAATTAGTCGTTCGAAACATGCTCCAATCCGTTGGAATGGTGAAGAACAGCGCGGACAGATCAATGCAGGTAACTTTAACGGTATCCTGATGAACCAGTTTGTACAAGCGTTCCGTGCTTTGACAAACTACATCGAAGCCGATCTGTTTACCACAGCTTACCAAAATGCATCACGTGCATACGGTACAGCAGGTACTACACCATTTGGAACTGCCAATGATTTGTCCGATATTGCACAGGTTCGTAAGATCCTGGATGATAACGGTGTTCCGCAAACAGATCTGCAATTGGTTCTTGGTGGCGCTGCAATGGCCAATATGCGTGGTAAGCAAAGTTCACTGTTCAAAGTAAATGAATCGGGTACTGAACAGATGTTGCGTCAAGGTATCATCCAAAACTTGGAAGGTGCTGCTGTACGTAACTCTAACGCTGTAAAGGCTGTCACTAAAGGTACAGGAGCTTCTTATACCTCTGATACTGCTGGTTACGCTGTTGGCGCAACTACAATCAACTTGATTACTGGTACTGGTACTGTTCTAGCTGGTGATACAATCACCTTTGCTGGCGATACCAACAAGTACGTTGTTCTAGTTGGTATCGCTGCTCCTGGCTCAGTTACTATCGGTAATCCTGGCTTGCTGCAAGCAATTCCAACTTCTGCAACTGCTGTTACAGTTGGCGCAACTGCTGTATCTAACCTGATGTTTAGCCAATCCGCTATTCAACTGGTTACACGTTCACCACAGATGCCTATCGGCCCTGATGGTCGCGCAATGGATATGGCAGATGATGTCATCCAAGTAACTGATCCTTACACCGGCATCGTCTTTGACGTTGCGGTATATCGTCAGTTTATGCAGTTGGTTTACCATGTTCGTTTAGCATGGGGCTTCCAAGGCGTCAAAGCTAACCACACAGCGATCCTGTTAGGTTAACCAATAAGAACCGAGCAGCTTGTATAGTGCTCGGCTTTAACACAGGCTTAGGAGAATGTTATGTTAGATATGACTTGCCCAACAGTAAGGATTAAATCAGAAGCTTCCGCTCAAAATCCTGCTGGTTTTATCGTAATCAATGAAACCGATTTCAATGATACAATGACTGTGTTTACAGAGCAAGATTCACCAATTGTTCCTCCAACTCCGCCGGTCTTTGTAACGCCAACTTTTGTTCCTCAGTCTGCTGTACCAACTGAGGAAATTAAAATTGAAGATAATGCACCAGATTTAAATGCCCCGACAGGTGAAGCTGCTCCAGTAGCAACTCCAAAACCTTGGGAAACTCCAGCTCAATAATTTGAAAGACCGCAATGACATCTAAAACTGCAAAAATGTTAGTCGATACAGCAGGGATGATTATTCCTCAGTATTACGACTCTGTAAATGACGTGTACGTTGCGGTCACCGGACTGGTTGGTTTCCCTTCAATTAACGTCGGTTCATATCCGTTAGGTGCGACACCTGTTCACGCTTCCAGCGGTAATCAAGCAAACGCTCCAGCTATTGCAACTCTGCCTGCTGTTTCTGGTAAAACAAATTACCTTACTGGTATTGACTTTACTGGCGGAGGTGCTGCTGCTGGCGGATTAGTCACAGCAACAATCGTAGGTCTGTTAGGCGGAACTCGTACTTATACGTTTACTGTTCCAACAGGTGTGACTCTAGGAGCTCAACCTCTTCTGTTGCCTTTTAATCCTCCGTTGACTGCTTCTGCTTCAAACATTGCAATTGTGGTCACACTTCCAGCACTTGGCGCAGGTAGTACAAACGCTTCGTCCAATGCCCAAGGTTATGTAGTCTAAGGGATAATATGACAATTATCATAGAAGATGGCACTCAAGTTGTAGGAGCAGAGAGCTACGTTACAACTGATTTCTGCGATACCTATCACGCCAACCGAAATAATACAGGATGGGCTGCAATTGCATCTTCTACTTTGAAAGAAGGTTACATACGCCAAGCAATGGCGTATCTGGAAACCAACTTTCGAGGTCGTTGGAAAGGCACTCGTGTCACATCTGTACAGATGCTTGATTGGCCTCGTTGGGGATGTCAAATCGACGACGTAACTTTAGGTCAGGTTGCGTATTACATTCCATACAATGTTATTCCTTTGCAGCTTCAGAATGTAGTTGCAGAATTAGCTTTGTTTGCTGTTGCAGGTTTTCTGGATCCGAATTTGCAACAAGGAATCATAACTAAGAAGGTTGGGCCTTTGGCAGTGACGTACGATCCCTATTCGCCTCAATCTCCTCGTTATCCGATCGTAAATGGTTATTTACGAATTTTTATGACTGCTGGAAATGGTTCCGGTAGAATGTCACTGAGCAGAACCTGATGAGTTTCTATTCCGACCTAATTGCTACTGTATCAAGCATGATGACGGAGTTTGGTCAGACCGTTACTATCCAACAGAACGGGCCCATGGTTACTCAGCCAAACGGAGTTACGGCTCCTAGTCAGCCTGCTCCAATGGTCACTAAAGGTGTTATTTTCGACTATCAATTTCGTGCTTATGGTAACGAGGTTGAAAAGAAAAATTACATTCAATCTGCAGATAAACAGCTTTTCATTGCGCCAACAGAATTTACCCCTCAAGTTCAAGATAAGGTATATGTGGCCAACAACTGGTGGGCAATTGTAAATATTAAACAGGTAAATCCCGCAGGTACGCCTGTACTCTATGAACTTTGGTTAAAACGATGAGCGGAATTAATTTTGCGTTCCTTGAAAAGCTTAAGGACAAGGAAGTTGAAATCACTCGTAAAATTAATGAAGTGACGTATAATGTTGTTGCTGAAATTATTCAAAGAGCTGACGCATATAGTGCGGTCGGTATGCCTGAGACTTGGAAAAGAAAACCGCCTCCTGATTATCAACCAGGACAATTTAGAGGTAATTGGCAACTTGGTATAAATGAACAGCCTGCTGGAGATTTGCCTGGAAAGATTGATCCAACAGGCGTATCCACAGTTAGCGAAAATTTAACGAAGATTCCAGAATCTGCTGGATACGGTAAGCGTTATTATCTTGTGAATAATCTTCCGTATGCAATAGCAATTGAAGAAGGAATTGCTTCTCCGAATCAAGTTCCAGCTCAGGGCATCATTGGAAGAATACATATGGAATTCCCAGATATTGTCAAAGACGTTATTAGCGATATCAAAGCCAACGGAGGTCGCGTAAGATGAGTGTCGATTTAGTCAGAGCTACTTTAATGGCACAATTTAATTCTATTCCTGGAATTATACCTGCTGTCAATATTACAACAGCATCGGTTGGTTCGCCCGGATCGTTTTATACAGCAATTCCTCACGGGCTTATTGATGGTATCTATGTTGTCATTTCGGGAATGACAGGAAGTACACCAGCCATAAGCGGAAATTATATAGTCAATGTAATTGATGCAAATAATTTTAATTTGGAAGATCCCGCAACGGGACAGGTAATTAGTGTTACAATTGCCGGAACAGGCGGTCAGGTGTTGGCAAATTTAACATCTTGGCCCAACGTAATGTTTCAAAGTGTTGTCGGAGTACCGTATGCAAAAATCGATTGGATTGATGCAGCTCCGTCGGAACCAACGCAAGGCGGCGGTTTCAGGATAGAACAAGGTTATATGCAAGTTGTCTTGTGTTATCCGCCTGGAATTGGTACAGGTGCTTTACTTGCTAGAGCGGAGTTGATAAGGTCTTACTTTGCAAAAGGCATGACGTTTGTAAATGGGGGATTAAGAATCCAAATTCTACAGACACCGCAATTAGGTTCATTTATACAAGCTCAAGATCAGGTCACACAAACGCTCCGGATCTATCACTCAACACAAATTTTCTCGTAAAGGTATATCATGACAATCGCACAAGGCATAAATAAGCTCACCAGTTACAAGACTCAAACGGGTCTTGGCGTTCCTGCAATTGGTGCAGGTGGACAGACACTGCGCCGGAAGACATCCATCGCAAGTAAGAAACGTGCAACGTATCTGAACGACGAGATTAACTCATACCAGCAATCATATGGTGTTAACTTGGGTACAGCTTCTACAAGCTGGGCATTTGATGGTTTGCTGTCACCTCTGACCTACGAAGCAATGTTTTCAATGCTCTTACGAAAAGCTTTCGTTACAGGTTCTGTTTCATCTTCAGCTTCTTTAACCATTGCAGGCGCTGGCCCGTTTACCCTGACACGCGCAACTGGTTCATGGTTGACAGACGGTTTCAAACTGAACGACGTGTTCCAGATTTCAACAGGTTCATTTGTTAATCCTGTCAACCTGACAAACAACTTCCTGATCACAGGTATTACCGCATTGGTGCTAACCTATATTGTGGTCAACGGAACTGTCTGTATTGCAGAAGGCCCAATTGCAACTTCAACTACAACCGTAATCGGTAAGAAGTGTTTTGCAGCCAATACTTCACAAACAGATACATTATTTACTATTGAAGAATGGTATCCGGAGATTGCTCAGTCTGAAGTCTTCCCCGACATGCGTATGGGACAGATTGATATTGGTTTGCCTGCCTCTGGTAATGCTACCATTAAAATCGCTGCACAGGGTTTAGGCGTTCGCACCTCCGGCACTGCACAGGCGCTTACAACTCCTACTGCCGCTACTACTACCAACGTTTTAACTGCTGTACGTGGTGTTCTTACTGTCAACGGTAATCAGGTTGTTACTGTTACAGGTGTCACAATCACAGTTAAAGCAACACTGACAGCAGAAGGCCCGATCGTCGGTTCAAACTTCTCTCCGGATATGGCGCGCGGTTTGATTGAAGTATCTGGTCAGTTCACTGGTCTGTTTGATACCGCAGTCCTGAAAACATTGTTTGATAATGAAACTGTTACTTCGCTTTGTGCGGTAATGGCGGCAGATACAACCAACAGCGCCAACTTTGTTGCTGTTGGTTGTTCAGCAATTAAGCTAACTGGTTCAGATCCCGACGACGGCGTTAAAGGTATCGTTCGTACTTACCCATTCACTGCTTCGATTAATTTGGCTGGTGGCCCTGCTCTTAATTCCGATCAGACCATCTTTACTATCCAGGATAGTCAAGCAGTATAACTAACAGATCGTCTCCTCGATCTGTGTCTTTACCCGAGGCTAAATGCCTCGGGTCTTTTTAAACTTTATATAATTATAGGACTATCATGACACAAGTAACCACAACAAGCGATCTGTCTTTTCTGGATGATAGCGATTCAGGTTCCGTAACAGCGCGAGTTCCTGTTGTTAACAATGAGGACGGTGAAGACGTTTCCGGCTTTATCATCATTGGTAAAGACAGTAAAGAATTTCAAGAGCTGAATGCTCAATTGCGTATTGAAGGTCTGCAGAAGTCTGCTAAACGCAAAACAATGATCGATGCTTCAACAGACGAAGGTGCTAAAACTCTGCACCGCGCAATCTCGTCAAGTGAAACACGCTTGGCTCTTTGTGTGGTCACAGGCTGGTTTGGTTTTTCAAACAAAGGAGAAGAAGTTCCGTTCAATAAAGAACTGCTGGCTAAGATGTTTGCTAAGAAGCCTACTTGGCAAGCTAAAGTTCTTGCTGCATTGGAAGTCGACTCAAATTTTACCAAGAGCTGATAGAACAACTATCAGCTTTTGTTGAAGGTTATTTTGAGTTAAATGAACTGCAAGATGACGGAGAAACTTTAGAAACTCATCTTCGCAGTCATTGGAGGCAATCCGGTCAGATGCCTTCACAACTAGATGTACAAGACTGTCCTATAGAATTGTTGCATATTTGGGAGTGGTGGGTTAAACTTAGCGAACGCAGGCAATCGGGTATGGACTTGTGTACCATTACATACTCAGAAATCGAGTCATGTGTTAGGCTTTATAAGATGAATGTAATTCCTTTTGAAATTGATTGTGTTATTCAAATTGAATCTACGTTTATGCGCATCAGACGGGAACAAATAGCAAGACGAACGCCATCACCATCATCAACAAGCAATTAGAATAGGATATCTAATATGGCAGGCTCTACTGAATTAGCAGTATTAGGTATCCAATTTGCAACTGAAGGCGGCGATGAGACTTTAGCGCAGATTAACAAACTGGATACTGCGTCCAGAAAGTTCGTTACAACCCTCCAAGTCCAGGTAGATACCTTTGGTCACTCCAAAGAAGCAATGCTCGCTTATGCAGCGGCAACAATGGGTATCACACAAGAAACAAATAAACAAATTGCATTACTTACCGAATTAACAGTAGCTCAAGAGCAGGCGCGTATAACTCAAACTCGCGACCTTGAGTTATATAAACTGCGCGGAGAAGCTATCAAACAGTTATCTGCTACAGAACAGGATGCTTACAAGGCTCGTGCTGTTTTATATGCAGCTGATTGGGCTGCTGCAGAAGCAGATTTTGCTTCACGTGTTGCATTAGACGCTCAGCGTATTCGGTCAATTGATGAAAACTCAGAAGCACAAAATTTTGCCGCACTTACAGAAGTAGAAGCTAATCGGGTTGCTCTTGAGAAGCAACAAATGAACGTTACAATTTTTGCAGCCTTTAAAGCTCGCACGTTAAAAGAAAATCAAGCCGTTGTAGACGCTGCATTAGATGCTGAAACAGCGGCTAATCAATTAGCCTTAGAAAAACAACAAACAGCTCAAACAATATTTTCTGCTTTTAAAACACGTATATTAAAAGAAAACCAGGCTGCTGTTGAACTTGCAGCCATTAATGAAGCAGAAGCAGCAAAAGCTGCTTATGAAAAACAACAAGCAGATATGATTGTATTTGCTGCGTTTAAATCTCGCACGTTAAGAGAAAATCTTGCTGAAGCTAATGTTATATTAGATGCTGAAATTGCTGCTCAACAAGCTGCAATGGATGCTCAGACAGCAAACCAAACCATCTTTAACGCATTTAAAATGCGTACACTTAAAGAGAATGAAGATGCCCGATTAGCTCAAATAGCAGAAGCGGATGCGCAAGCTGCTGCTTACGCAGAGCAACAAGCGATAGCTGAAATTAAATGGGCTTCATTATCTTATGAAACACGGATCAAACAGTTACGCGACCTTCAATCCTACCAAGCGAGCGAAAGTATTTCTGGTAATACTACATCGAAAGCTTTTGCTAATGTCCCAACAAGCGTATCTACTAATGCAGCAGCATCAGAAGAACAATACGCACTTGCTCTAGCTAAAGTAAACGCTGAATTAGCGTTAGCTAAAAAAGCATCTAAGGATGCTGCAACTGAAGCAGAAGGACTGGCTTTTAATACAAGTCGTGTAACATCAGAGCTAGTTGTTGAAGGTAGAGAGTTTTCTAGAGGCAACTACTCAAAAATGGCCGGTTCGTTTACAGTTCTCGCTGATGCTGCCGGAGGACTGCTTAATCCTCTAGTGTGGTTAGGTTCAGCATTAGCGGTTGTTTCTTTTGAAATGACTAAAGGTGCGCTTGAACAAGAAAAACTAAAAGACGCTCTGATCATAACAAACAATTATGCTGGAACATCAGTTTCTGGTTTAAATCAACTGGCTTATGCTGCTACAACAGCAGGCGGAACAATTTCTAACGCAAAAGAAGCTGTTTTGTCTTTAGCCGGTAGTGGTAAGTTTACAGCAGACGAAATAGGTAAAATATCTACAGCAGCCACAGAAATGCAAATGGCAACAGGTCAAGCTGTTACAGCAACAGTGGCTCAGTTTGAATCACTTGCTGTACAATCAACAGGGCGTAGCGCACAAGCATCTGAAGCAGTTATTAAAGCTGCTATTAAACTAGATGATCAATTCCACTATTTAACAACAGCTATCTATGAAAATGCAGAAGCTCTTGGACGAGAAGGCGACGCCAAGGGAGCTTCTCAGGTTGTAATGGAAGCTTATGCAGAAGCAATCGATAAACGATCAAAAGAAATTATAGCTAACGCAGGGAACATTCTTACAGCTTGGAACAGCGTTAAAGTGTTTTTTAGTGGTCTTGGGGACGATATTGCTAATTGGGGTTCTAAAGATCCTGCTATTAAACTTCAAGCTTTAAATAAGGAAATTTCCGAACTTCAGTCTAAGATAGCAACCAATGTACAGCAATCTACAAGTAATATATCTGGCTCAGGAGATACGGTACAAACAATTGAACTCAGATCTCGTTTAGCTGCTGCCATTGATAAACAAACAGAAGCACAGAGAAATTTAGATGAACAAACAGCATTAGGATCAATTGATGGTTTAAGAACAATTGAAACATCGGCATCCGTTCATTCTTCCATGGAAAGAGATTTACTTGACATTACGTTAAAAAATAAAGGACTTAGTGAGCTTAAAATAGCGCAGAACCAATATTTGGAAGAACAAAAGAACTGGGCTAAAGATGCAGCCAATACTGGCATTGCAAATCCCAGACTGGATCCTGCTGCAATTGCAGCGGAAAACGAATTAATTCTTAAAAAATATACAGCTAAACCTCCTACTGTCGCACAAAATCCTTTAGACCAAGCTATCGTAGAAATGGTTAAAAAGATAGCTGGTTACAAGGCAATTGCAGAAGCTGCACAACAAACAGGTCTTACAGAAGTACAACAAATGTCTCGTACAAATGAGATGCAAGTTATCGAAGAAATTGCTCAAGGTAAATACCAAGAACTTAAAAAAGGTTGGAGCTCAGATGACCAAAAAGCAAAAGAACAAAGACTTATTGATGCAGCCAAAGACGCTGACGCAGCGAAATATCTGGAAACTCAAGCTAACAGCATGTCAGCGTTACAGATCGCTAATGTTAAGAGAATTGCTGAGAATAAAGCGGCAATTGATGATTTGAACGGTAGTCAGCTTAAATCTGTGGACGCCGAAACAGCCAAGCAGCAAGCATACATGCAGACAATTGGCGTTGTCAAAGATAGTGCTGAATGGGTTCGTGTAACCGAACAAGCTGCCCAAATTGATAAAGGAAATACAACTAAAGCTATTGAAACTAAGATGGTAGCTGAAATAAAAGCAAATAAGATAGCTGCAGAAGAATCTATAGCAGCCGCTAGTAACTTGATAAATTACGGCGGAGCTGCAAAAGCAACAGCAGTTCAAATTGCTCAGATACAAATTGAGCAATCTAAAGCAAATGATTCTATTAGCGATTCCGTTAGAGCTAATTTATTAGCATCGGCCGGATACAGAGATGTTGCTACAGCTAGTGAAAATTTACAGAAAATATATCAAAAAGAATTAGCTGCTCAACAAGAGCGTGATGCTGTTGGCAAAGCTAGTTTCATTGGTGCTGAAACAGCTAAAGTGATGTTTGCTCAAGAAGCAGCAATGAAGATTGTAGCAATACAATTGGCTCAAGCTGATAACGGAATGAAAGCAGCTAAACAGGGTTCTGTTGAAGAACAAGCTTCTGCGCAAGCTGCTTATGATTCTGCAATAGCTGCTTATCAACAGATGGCCACATTGACAGCGGGAACTAATGAAGCCGCTCTTGCTGCTGCTGGTTTAATAGATGCCGGAACAGCTCTTAAAGATATGGGAACATCCGCTCAGAGCCTTGGTGTTCATTTTGCAAACATCGCAACAGGTTTAACGGGAATGGGGTCAGCTCTTACTAATCTTGGTAAGATTCAAGACAACTTTAATAAAACGGGCGCAACGGACATTCAGGGTCAACTCAAAGGCTATGCGGACTTGACTGACGGCATAGCTAACATGTTTGATAAGAAGTCAAAAGGATACGCTGTTGCTCACGGAATATCTCAAGCTTTTCATGTGGTCGAAATGGCAATGGCAGCAGAACAAACAATTGCAGGCGTCATTGAAGGCGCTGCGACAATGTTCGGCCAGTCCGGTTGGGGCGGATTTGCCGGGGTTGCTGCAATGGGACTTGTAATGGCAGGATTAGGATATAGCGCAATGGGCGGTTCAAGTACACCTGATGCAGCTTCTTCTGGTCAAATGCAAGCATCTCAAGGAACAGGAACTGTCTTTGGTGGCGCGGTTAATACAAACGGTGTCGCAACAACGCAGAGTAATTCGATTCAGAACAGCTTGCAGTTAATGGGAAATAATTCATCAACAATGGTTCCGTTGACAATGTCCATGTTATCTGCTCTGAATGGTATATCGTCAGCGATGACAGGTCTAGCTAATCTGGTTACACAAGCAACAGGAGTTACATCAGCTAGTAATATGTCTATAAGCGGTCTAGGTAAAACTACAGCGTTTGGAGGTTCATCTGGTTTGATGGGTGCTATTGGAGGTTTCTTAGGCGGAAGCAGTACGTCGAGTGTAACAGATGCAGGTTTGCAATACGGAGGAACAGTTGGTTCTCTAGCTCAAGGACAAGGCGTTAATCAGTACGCAAATGTCAACACAACAACAAAAGGTGCATTTGGCGGTTTATTTGGAGGTAATAGTTCAAGTGATCAAGTTCAAACAACTGCTGTGTCACAAACAATTAGCAGTCAGTTTGGATTAATATTTTCTAGTTTACAGGCAACGCTGACATCCGCAGCAAGCGCGTTAGGTCAATCTAGTTCCGCTGTAGCTTCACAAGTTCAAAACTTTGTTTTACCATTAACAAATATCAGTTTAAAGGGCTTAACTGGTACAGCATTAACAAATGCAATCAATGCTGTAATTTCTGCGTCGTTAGACAAGATTTCTGGTCAGGTGTTTCCGCAAGTTCAAGCATTCCAGCAAATCGGCGAAGGAATGGCGCAAACCGTTATTCGAGTTGCAACTGGTGTGGCCAATGCTAACTCAGCTCTGACTGGTTTGGGATTGAATGCTATTGCATACACAAGTATTATAAATAAACAAGGTGATGTACAAACTGAAATTGAACGTCAGACAATGGTCGCTACTCAGCAATTAGGCGGTGGCGTTTTGACAGGTATTGGTAATATTATTCAGCAGTTTACAGGCGATGCAACTACACTGACCACATTGTGGGCAGCTCTTATAAAAGCTCAGACAACAATGCAATCAGTAGGGCTGAATGGAAATAATTTAAGTCAATCAACAATTACCGGAGCAGGTAGTCAAGCAAACTTGACACAAGGTTTATCTGACTACTTGAAGAACTATTTTACACCTGCTCAACAATCTGCCATTGAATTGACCGGACTTAATGCTCAGTTTACAGCTCTTGGCGTTAAGATGCCTGCAACAAATGCAGGTTTTGCGCAACTTGTGATGAGCGTAGACACTAGCACCGCAGCAGGCCAGAAATTGCAAGGTGGTTTGCTTAACCTTAGTGGTGCGTTTGCAACAGCTACAACCAACGCACAGGGGCTTTCCGGTGTGGTTACGGTAGCAACTGCTACAACCAACCTTACAACAGCATACAACACGCAATACACTGCTATAAACAACGTTATTTCGTCTTTAAGCGGTTATGCTACTGGATTGCAAACATTTAAAGATGGTCTAGCAACAAGTACACTATCTACATTAACGCCACAGCAGAAATATCAAGCAGCTTCTGATTTATATAATTCAACACTTGCTTCAGCTAATAGAGGAGATGCAACAGCTCAAGGACAGCTTCAGACGGTTACGTCCGCTTTCTTAACAGCTTCGCAGACAGCAAATGCTTCTAGTGCTGCCTATCAAGCAGATTATGCAAAAGTACAGAAAGATTTGGCTTCTGCAATCACAGGAGCACAAACAACTCAGTTGACTACTGCGCAACAACAATTAGCAGCTCTCAATCAACAAGTATCGGGATTGATTACAATTAATCAAAGTGTTCAAACAGTTGCGCAAGCTGTTGCAGCAATGCCACAACTAATACAAGTTCTTGTAAATGCAATGAACAATGCAGTATCAGGAAGCGGAACTGCTGCATTGAACGGTTCCCATGCGGCTGGACTTGCGTTTGTACCGTTCAACGGATACCGAGCAGAATTACATCAGGGCGAACAAGTTCTCACTGCTGATCAAGCCGTTGATTATAAAACAATGGGTCGTCCAGATATGACACCTCTTGTTAATGAAATTAAATCATTAAGAGCAGAAGTTGCTAATCTACGAGCTGACCAAAATAGTCAGACGGGAGCATTAATTGCAAGCACCTATGACTCAACAAAGAAAGCTGCTATAATAAGTTCGCAAGCAACTGTTTCAGCATCTAAAAGCGCAGCATGGATTAACAAAGTACAGAAAGCAGTCAAGCGATGACAGACCTTCAATATCAAGCATGGTTAACAGATCCTTCTGCGATCCGTGTTGTGCTGATTGAAGCAAATGCTAATATTTCAGGCACAGAGACTACAATCTACATGTCAACGTCTAGTTATGTTACAAACGGAACAGATACACCTTCAAATCAATATTACATACCTGTCGTTGAAACTGGTATCCAATATACAGAAGACATCCCTGTCAACGTAACTATAGACGGAACATCTACTGCTACAACCGCAGGTACATCTAGTATGACAGGCGGTGATATTTCGATATTTAATTTAAACGGCGAATTAGATGCTTGGCTTGGTTATGCGTGGATAAATAGAAAACTCAATGCTTACATAGGCGATACGAGATGGGGAAGTGTTGGAAGCCCTTATACAAGATCTGATTTTAGACCTATATTTACAGGGATTATTTCTGACATCAATAGCGCAAGTTTTGACAGACTTAATTTGATTATAAGCGACAAGACAGCTCAATTAAACACCCCTATAACGTCAACACTTTTGGGAGGAACAACGCCTAACGCCAATGTATTGATTCCTTTATTATTTGGCGAATGCTTCAATATTACACCTCTTTTGATTAACCCTGCAACTCTTCAATATCAAGTTCATAACGGCCCGATAGAGTCTATCATTGAAGTTCGAGATAACGGTGTACCTGTTCCCTTTACTCCAAATGTTGCCACAGGAACATTTGCATTAAATCAGTCCCCTGTTGGTACGATCACTTGTAGCGCACAAGGTGATAAGCCTGTAACGTATTCAAATACAATATCTCAAATAATACAACGAATTGTCACAGGTTACGGACTACCTACTTTGCAATTTAAAACATCTGATTTAGATGTAACAAACTTATTCACTTTTGATTCAACTCATCAGCAGCCTGTTGGGATCTACATAACAGGAGCGGATACCGTATTAACGACAATTCAAAACTTAGCTGCTAGTGTAGGCGCTGTTGTAATTATGTCGAGAGCAGGTCTTTTGCAGATTCAGCAAATTGATTTTACCGCATTGGGTACACCGACTATAATAAACGCTTATCAAATTGACCAACATAGTTTAAATATTCAAGACCGTTCTGTAGTTGTCTCAAGTATTAATCTTGGTTATTGCCAGAACTGGACTAATCAAACGCTAACGACAAATCTTCCTGCTGCGGATTTATCTATTTACTCCACAGATACTTCTCAGATTAATTACACAGACACAGTATCACAAGCTCTTTATAATTTGCCGAATATTGCAGCACTTCAGCAGACGTATTTAATTGTAAAATCAGATGCTCAAGCTGAATGTGTTAGGCAGGTTAATGTATTCAAACAACCTAGGACAACTTATCAATTAACTGCGAATTATATTTCAGGGGCTTACACGCTTTTGTTAGGACAAGCGTGTACAATAATAAACCCTAGGTTTGGTATGTCCACAGGTAAAACGGGAATTATTATCGGTCTGGCTCCTGATTGGATTACTGGTAAAGTTACTGTGAAAGTTTTAATATAATGGCTACAATACGAAATTCAGCTGATGTATTTTTACAAACAGAATCTCCTAGAATTCTGTCAGCTGCTCCGTCTACGTTTACAAATTTCTTTACAGCGTCTGGTTGCCAGTTAAATTGCTTGCCCTCATCTAACTTGAGTGTTGTTCGTTACGAATATCGTGTTGGAGCTGCTTTTAATACAGCAACCGTTATTTCACAAGACGGAGGAACCAACTATTTGTGGTCACCACAAATAGCAGGAACTTATACTGTATGGGTTTCAGCTGTTGATAACAGAGGCATTTATTCTGCTGCTGTTAGCCAGAGTATCTCGATATTGACAAGTACAATGTCCTCGTTTACATCTTCTGTTTCGGGACGTAACATTCAATTAAACTGGACAGCTATCCCCGGCTCTTATGGTGCATTACTGTTTGAAGTTAGAAGTGGAATTTCAGGTGTTACATGGGCAACTGCAACGTCTTTAGGATTCTATAATAACAATACATATCAAGAAGTTGTTTCTTGGAGCGGTAATAAAGACTATCTTGTAGCAGCTTTAGATGTTGCTAGTAATTATTCTGCTCCGATGCGTTTAGCAATCGCGCTTTCTGCTCCAGGAGCTCCGACAGCTCTAACAGCGCAGGTTGTAGACAATAATGTCTTGTTATACTGGGCAGCTCCAAGCATAACACCTCCGCAACTTGCAATCGTGAGCTATGAGGTTCGTAAAGGTTCTACATGGGCAACTGGCATACCGTTAGGTGGAACTGGTTCAAACGGTAATAGTACGTTCTGTGGTATATTCGAACAACAGTCCGGAACGTACACTTACTGGGCTGCGGCCATTGACGCTGCCGGTGTCTACGGAACTCCTGTGAGTATTTCCGCTGTTGTTAATCAGCCACCAGATTTTATTCTACGCAGCGACATATATTCAACCTTTACAGGTACGCTCGTTAATGCGTATTTTGAAAACGGTTTAATATTACTTCCGGCGAATACAAGCCAGACGTTTGCAACACATTTTACAGCAAACTCTTGGACAACTCCAGCAGCTCAGATCGGAGCAGGAGAACCGATATACATCAGCCCTTCGCTTACAACTGCGAGCTATGAAGAAATTATAAACTACGGTGCCGTCATTCCGACAACAATCGCATCTAGCTTAATTGCTGTTACTGCAATTAGTGGAGTGGTTACTCCGACGTGCACAATATCGTGGAAGTTATTATCCGGCGATGCTTGGACAGTTCTGCCGTCAGGAACAAACGCTTTAATATCCTCAAACTTTCAGTACGTTAGATATCACTGGGACTTTGCTACCACAGCAGGCGCAAACTTAATTCGTATTATATCGTTAGAATATAAGTTATCTATTAAACTTAGAAACGATTCTGGTACAGTTGCAATTAATACCGGAAACTATTCTGTTCCAACAGTAGGTCAGCAGTTCTACGGAATAGTATCAACCCCTGTAACAACCATTACATTCGGCTATCCTTTTATTTATGCGGATACTCCTGTGGTTACGGTAAACGGTCTAGATACTCACGGAAAAGCATATACGGCAGCAGTCTTGTACATCAATGCAGCTAACCCAACAAAATTTTATGTACAGGTCTTTGACAGTACAGGCGCTCAAGTAAGCTCATCGGCTGGTGTAAGCTTTAGCTGGACAGCTCGCGGATATTAAATAAAGGATATAAGTTATGACAAGCCCGATTGATTTCACACATCCGCAGACAGCGGACAATTATTCGACCGCCTTTGTACCTGCTATCATTGCTAATCAGACAGCACAAGCAATGTGGCTCGATAGCTTGCAAACGACATACACAGCTGGCCTCGCTCAGTATATGAAGCGATTTAACCGCACAACCGGCTTGTTTGATGAATACAGTGGCAGCTCATGGGCTACGCTGGCGACGAATTACGCGGTGTTAACGGCAAATAATACTTTCGCATCGGCAGGAACGCCGTTTACTGCTAACAGTACAAACTCAACAGCGATTAAATTTAATCTACAGGATGCTGGCGTTTTGCATGGGTCAATTGGAAGCAGCTCTACGGCGCAGTTTTCAACCTACAATCAGGCTGGCGTTTTGGGTTTTGCGATTGACCAAAGTGGGAACGGAACATTTACAGGGAACGGAACATTTACAGGCTCGGCAACCGCGACGAATTTCATCGGCGCGGGGACGGGACTAACAGGAACAGCGTCCAGCTTGACGGCAGGTACGGCTTCAAGTGCCAATGCGTTAAACACGGCAAATAGCTACACTGTGGCATCTCTTAATGTGGTTGGCTCAGGAACGCCATTAGTAGTAAATAGCACTAGCTCAACCACAAACCATATTGCCATTCAAAATGCGGGAGTGACTACGGGATTTTTGGGCGGAGCGGCAGGATATTCTTTAATTACAACCAACAGTGCCAATACAATTAATACGTTACTACTTGACCAAAGCGGTAACGCTACATTTGCCGGTACAGCAACCGCAATCGCCTACAAATCGCAATCTACCTCTGGTAGTGCATCAGGTGTTGTTGCTGCAGGTACAGGGATACAGCTTTATCAAGATGGAACTAGCTATTACGGTATAGGAACTAACGGAGCTGGCGGTTTGGATATTATGGCAAACCAAACTGGTCAGCTTATTCGACTTTACGCAGGAACGGTCAATGCATCCCCAACATTATCGGCTACATTTCAAGCAGGCGGAATGACACTAGGCGGCTCAGTAACCGCAGGAGGCTCGTTAGGAATAGGCGCCACAGCAGGCGCTGGATATAAAATTTATCTAAACACAGCAGGCGTGACAAGCGGGTATCTGGGTGCATCAGCAGCCTACTCATTTCTAGTCACGAATCAAGCGCAAACGCTACAAACAATGCAGCTTGACCAATCAGGCAATGTTGCCTTTAGCGGAATAGTCACTTGCGGGGCAATCAATTGCTTGGCAGGTGGAACATTCGCGCAATCCAATTCAACCAACGGTTATCAGAAATTACCCGGCGGACTGATTATCCAATGGGGTTCTTTTACGGGGACATCGGTTACTTGGCCTATCGCTTTCCCGACTGGCGTTTATTCGGTGGCGGGATCATCCAATAATTCGTCAACTTCAGGCGCGGCAAACAATGTTTCATCAATTACAACGACAGGTTGCACTTATTACACATATGCAAGTGCAGGCGGAAATTTTATAGCGATTGGACACTAATATGACAAACTTTTATTCACCGCAAACGAAGGCTTTTTACGACAATGACATCAACGAAGTCATGCCGCCGGATGTAGTAACGCTCACTACTGAACAATACAGCCAGCTTTTGATTGGGGTTAACTCAGGGAAAACAATTTCTTTAGATGCGGGAGGTAATCCAATTTTGGTTACTCCTGCACCTCTTACAAGCGCACAACAGGCGGCACTTCTTTCGGTATCTCCGCGTCAAATTCGCCTTGCTCTATCTCAACTGGGATTAAGAGAATCATTGGAATCGGCAATTGCCGCATCGGGTCAATACTCAGCTATTTCCGATTGGTATAATTTCTCAACACAATTTGACCGTGGTAATCCTGAGGTTGCCGAATATGCGGCGCAATTAAATATAACGTCAGATAAAGTAGATGCTCTGTGGATATTAGCTGCCACGTTATAAGCCAACTTAACTTTTATAACTAACAGGATTAAAATGAAATACGAAATCGAAGCGCAACAATCGGTGAGCGAATAATGGACGAATTACACTGGGACGGCGAGATTGGATGGGCTGCAAGCGGCTCCACAAAGCACACAATAATTCAAAACCCAATTACAGGAATTGATTGTATTAATTACGCTAATGGGTCAGGGACAATGGTTGTTGCGGAAGTATCTTCTTCAATTGATTCAACAACATTAGTTCTTATTCATGCATACCTTTTAACAGTATCTGAATTTGACAATGCACCGGCAGATCAAGCATATGGTATCGATAAAAACGGAGTCTATATTGGTTTGACCACATTAGACAAGATCGATGAAGTTATCGGGCATTCCTTAGACGACAGTAAATCTTGGGTTCGTACAAACGGAGAATGGAACTTTAGCGTTACCCTGTCTGATTTACAAACTTCATCTTCCAACCAAATTGACCATGCAGCAGGACAGGCTCGTTTAAGATACATTACAGATGTTCCAGGACAACAGGCAGTTTATATTGAAAAATATGCACAAGCACAAGCCTGGATAGCAAACCCAACAGGAGCAGTCCCTCCTTATGTTGCTGCAGAAGCTGCTGCTATGAGTACCGATTCTACAAGCGGAGCAAACGAAATTATTGCTACCGCTGACCAATGGAATAACACATTAAGCCCTATGATTGAACAACATCGTAGAGCGTCTAAAATTTCAGTTTCTAACGCTAAGACTAATGCGGATGTAATTGCAGCCTTAAATTCAGCTTTGCAGATTATGAATTCGTTTTAGATTTTTTGTGCAGATCTTTGTTTGTGTGGTAAAATAAACGCAATAATTCAACGCTCTACTGTCACAAGGAATTCGAATGTCAATATTTTATGTAGGGCAGACAGATTATATAAATCAATTGAATCTGCTTTACGGCCCAGCAAACATTCTCGGTACAGTCAGCCAAACTGCCGGTGTGCCTACAGGTGCAATATTTCAAGACATTACAAATGCCAACGGCAAAGCAGTCATGTATGCTGACGGAACAATGATTTGTTACGGTAGTATCGTAGCATCCTCTATTCCGATCACAACAGCAAACGGCGGAAGCTACATCAGTGCGGTTCAATCTTTAACCTACGCTGCTAATTTTATTTCAGTTCCATCTGTTGATATGTATGTTCAGTTATCGACTTCGGGTCTTGTAGGATTAATGCAGTCTTCAGCTTCTAATTCCTCAGTAGGTGGCTATTTATTTAGTGCTGTAAGTAGAACAGATACGGTAACATTATCCTATCAAGCTATTGGACGGTGGTTCTAATGTCTAATCCAAATCTTAGAATAGTATCAAATAATGCTGCTAACGCAGCTACTTTGACTGCGTCAAGTACAGCAGGACTTCTTGCTGTAGCAAATTTATTGACTGATATTAAATCTCAAATTTGGCGTTCAACAGGATGTACATCTGAAACTATTACAGTTTTATTTCCAACAACTCAACTGATTGGTTGTGCAATTTTACCGTATTGCAATTTTACAGCCGCTGCAACAATTCGTGTTCAAGCGTATAGTGATGCAGGCGTAACTCAAATTTATGATAGCGGTGTCGTAAATGCTTGTCAATATGCTACATTAGGCTTATGGAACTGGGGTTCTGTTCCATTGGGCGTCAACGCTTTTCCTTATGGAGGAGCAGCTTATGCGTCTTTATGGTTTCCAATCATATCTGTTAAACAATTACTTATTACAATTGCAGATCCTACTAATTCAGCCGGGCATTTTGACGTAGGTCGTCTTATCTGCGGTACTTATTGGTCTCCATCTGTTAATGCGAGTTTAGGAGCAAGTATATCAGTTAACGACACAAGTACGCATAACAGAAATGACGCTGGCGATCTGATAACCACAATAGGAACACGCAGTCGCAAAATGTCGCTCTCTTTGACAAACATGCCTACAACTGACCGAGCAAGTTTGATGTCTATTTTAACAGGTAACGGGATGCCACAACCAATTCTGTTTAGCTTATTTCCTCAGAATACAGATCCTGTTCTTGAACAGCAACATATGATCTACGGTAAAATTTCAACACTTTCTCCAATTGCAGTAACTCAACAGGACAGGTATTCCGCTCCTGTTGAGTTTGACGAGGTATAATATGAGTGCATTTTTAAGTAAACTTGAAGTTGAAAATGTCAGCGACCTTGACGCACAGGGTAGAGGTATATGGAAAATTACAGCACCTTTTATTTATCAATCTGACGTACTCAACGCAACCATTACAGTCGAACAGGGTTTCTTGACAGACTATGTAAGTGTACCACGCATTCCTTTTGCGTACTGGCTATGTGGTGATACGAGTCACTTACCTGCTGTATTACACGATTGGTTATTTCATCATCATGAAGTCTGCAACGAAAAAACCGCAAATGCTGTTCTGTTGGAAGCTATGAAAGTGAACGGCGAACCAGAATGGCGCTGTGAAATGATTTGGTTGGGAGTTGCTGCAGGCGGTCAATCTTCATGGGAAGAAGATGCAGCTGGCAATGGTCATATCATTGTTAATGGTCAAATTGTTTAAGGAACAAACATGAATGCAAAAGAACAAGAACAAAACGAAAGAAAGAATTGGCACTTGGACAAGAGTATTTCTGTGACACATGTGCTGTCAACTATTTCTGCAATTGTACTTGGAGCGATATTTTTATCCGCGCAAGACACTCGGATCACTGTACTCGAAAAGCTGGTAATAACTCAGCAAAAAGATATTAGTGAACAAAAACAAATTAACCGTGAAGATCTTCGTCGTATAGAAGACAAATTGGATCGCGTTATTGAACATTTAGGGAATGAACGAAATGGCAGATAACTTTAAATCATGTATTGACAGAGTCCTTACAGCCGAAGGTAACTACGTTTTTGACCCATCTGATCCAGGAGGTGAAACAAAATTTGGTATCTGCAAACGTAGCTATCCAAATCTGGACATCAAGAATTTAACTCGCGATCAAGCTTGTGCACTTTATCATCGCGACTTCTGGGCAAAGCTTAATGTGGATACATTGCCGATTAGCATTGCTTTTCAAATGCTAGACTTCGCAGTCAACAGCGGAAGCAGTACCGTGACACGCGCTTGCCAACGTGCGCTAGGTGTTGCAGACGACGGACATATTGGCCCTGTTACATTGAACAAACTTGGTTCGACGGAACATCACATTTTTGCAATGCGTCTTCTTGCACAAAGACTGCGTTTCATGGTACATTGCGTTAATTGGCCAAACGCCAGCCGAGGTTGGAGTCTACGAATTGCAACTAACCTTGAATACGGAGCTGAAGATGCTTGATAAATTACAGGACTTCTACAACTTGTTTCGCGACGGACAATCGGTTGCGGACGCAGTTGGTCTGAAGAATAAACAGAACCTTGCAAATGCAATTACAGTGTTCTTGGGTACAGCTCTAGCGATCGGAAAATTGTATGGTTTTAACTTGCCTTTGGACGATTCTTCGCTTGTCAGCTTCGGCGGCGCTGCTGCCGCTATTTGGGGCGTGTTCAACGTGGGGGCTACTGTTGCATCTTCAGACAAAATCGGACTTCTGCCCTCCAGATCCGGTAAAGACATTGGCGGCACAGATTTCGGAATCACATTACCTGTGCCAACGGTATCTGAAACTGACTCGCCAACCAGAAACATCACTCACAGTTCAACCGATTATCCAGCACTCGCAGGACTCGATTCAACTTACAACGGATAGTCCCGATAAGGGATTGGAGCAGTGGCTATTAAAAATTGATGGCCTCTACATTGAAGTAAAACATAAATACTGACACAAAGGAAATATTATGGAAGAGTTTTTAAAAGCATTGCAAACGTTGACAGGTCTTTTGGGCCCAATCGCGCAATTTGTTGTACAAGTGCATCCGGCAGGTGGTCAAGAGCAAGCCCGTGCAAATACAGCTATCACCGCAGCAGGCGCAGCGTTACAACTGGCAGGTTTTGCTGCCGAAACAATTGAAGCATTACATCCTACAATTGCAACTGCAACGGTTGCACTTGCTGCACAACTGGTACAAACACAGCAAGCACAAAGCCCCGCATAGTAACGACAGCAACGGTACAAGCGTTTTAAACAGCGCAACCCTGCTACCTACGCGCTACAAGTTTAAAACGCTTGCAGCGCGTTTAATTGCATGTATCGTGGAACTTTTTCCACTGCAAAAACGTGACAACTGTTGCGTTTACATCTCTGTTCATAGACTGTGCTAATTTAACAGCAGTCTTCGCAGTAGGTATTGCACCAAATTCAACAAGTTCGTTCAATGCTGTCCACACAGGATAATGAGCATCTTTTTCAGTCGGCGCACGAACGCCATTTAAAGTTTTACCATCTTCTGTATGATCTTCTGGGAAATCATAAAATGCAATTGTTGGCTTTGCAGTGTGGTCATCTGATTGCTTATTCATGTTATACTCCTTAACATGCAGTAGGGATACTACCATACGTTAACAGTAATACTATTTTTACATGAACTCAACAATTGTTTAATGAGTTTTTATTCGAACGCAAGACATTACTTATAACCAATTTGAGAGAGCATTTTTTCTGCTTCTTCAATATACCACTCGTACTTGATATCTTCTGGAAATTCATCTGGAAGAATCATACAAGGTTTTGCACCATCAGAGCGTGGAACTTTCTTTCCAGAGCTTGCATATATAATATTTCCAAGTTCGTCGTTAGAATAATAAGTTCGAATCATAGAACCTAAATACTCGCCGTCTTTAACAGCACCTCCGTTTACGTGTCGGATGGATACAAAACGTTTGATGTTTGTACAGTTACGAATAGTTTCTTCTATTGGTATTTGCTTACTTAAAAACAGACCCACTGCATCTGCACAGATTAAGTTTGTCGGGTTTTTCGATAAGACCGTATTTCCGTTCGAACCGCGTTCCGAATAAACGCCTTTAACCTTAACTTCACCATCTGTTTTAACGGCAATATAATTATTAATATCACGGCTATACAGCCCGGAATAATAAGTAGCTTCTGTTTCAAAGTTTGTGTCCTTTTCCCATTGTGCGATAATTGCTTCCATTGTTTCTTGCGCTGCTCTTGGACACTTAATAACAATTCCGTCTGTATTTGCGCTGACCACAGGAATAGACATCATTTCTAAACGTTCAATCAGCATAAGCAAGGAAAGTTGTCCGCCAATAGTTACTGCAATAAGTAAGTCAGGAGAAAACAAAATTGAGTACGAGCTTCCAAGCTTACCAAACGAACCGTTAATAACAACCTTCAGACTATCGGAAACCATCATAAAGTCGTCATAACTTATTTTAAGTTCTTTTGGAAGCTGCTTACCGTGTTTCTTTTTAATTGCACCTGCATTATTTTTAGCGACAAGACGGTCATTAACAATTTTGTTATAGACGCGTAAGAATGCTTCTCCAAGATGTTTAGGAAACAATCGCAAGTTAAGAATAATACGAGGATAGAAAGATGCAACGTCACGATCGACAAGTATATTGTGTTCGTCGGTGACATGACAAACTTTGGATTCGCAGCTATGCAATCCTCCAATACCCATGCTATATTTAGATCCTGCAATTTGAACCTGAAAGCCTTCAAACTGAGCAGGGGCTGCAATTTTATAGTCTTCACCTAATGTAAAGTCGCAATTACGTACCATATCTAAAACATACTGCATTGTTGGACTTTGATATTTTAAGTATGCAGGTGGGTTGAACTTGTACTTTGTACCTACGACCAACTTAGGGCGAAATGGGCGTTTGCCTAGGATCTTTGCCATTTCTTCACCAAGAATATCTTCTGCGATTTGTGCATCAGAACGTGAGCGCAAATCAGAATTATACTTCTGCATGAGTTTTTCGCGCAGTTCAATATTAGGCTTCAAGAAATTATACAGCAACTCTGTATTATCCAAGTCATTGACCCAATAGTAACGGACAATTGTTATTTGATCATAGCTCAGGTAAGTACCAGCTTTAATAGGCAAGTCTTGCATCCTGCGGCAGTGCAGACGACCAGCGTACTTTTTAAGCGATCCTTCGGTAGGAGGCACTTCTTTTAAATCTATGTGGTTAATCTCAAGCGATTTAACTTTTAAGTTACGTAGAACCATCCAAGGTTGTTCTTGCATCACAATAATGCGAACAGTAACTTCCCAAAGTTGTTCTGTAGTAAAACCAGCCATTAAGCAAGAAGCAATTGGAACGTCGTAGTGACGACCATTAAAGTCAATGTGACAAAAGTTATCTAAAACCCATTGCAGTTTTGCATAGTCGATAAATAAACCAGCAGCTTCGCAATATTCAAAATAGACAATCTTACCAGATATAATACTTTTAAAACCAATCAGAAGATAATTGGGATAACATTCTATATCCCAAATAAGCTTCTCACCAGCCAATGCGGCTTGTCCCAGTTCATAATCGCTGAACAAATTAAAACAATAAGTACGAGCAGCTTCAAGACCAGGCAAGTAATCAGGACGTTCCCAAGTGCGTTCTGGCGGCACACAGTGAACGACTTCTTTCGGTGGAGCCTTAACTTTTGCATGGTCTTCCCAAAAAAATCCAATAGCATCAGGACGCTTTGACATCGGTAGTTTCCTGTTGTTTAATCCAAGCTGCATCAAGTACAGCACGAGCCATTTTAATTTTGTAATCGTCATAAGTAACAAATTCATTAGGATCGATTATACGAATAGTATTTAATATTTCATCATCCGTCAATTCTCGTATCATTTTCATGTTCTCACCATACCTATGATCGCTCCTCTCAAACGTTCGCCTTGAAACATACACGCGCCTTTAAAACCAGTACCAGACCAGTCTATCATCTGCACAGTTCCTTTAAGAAGTTGGAGATTTGCAATGTTATATTTTGCAGAGTAATCCAAACCTGTGACAGCATACGTTGCGCCTTCATCTTCAAATTCATGAGTTTTTAACTCTCCATTTTCAAAGAATATAGAACCAAGCTTATCGATGAACGGCTTAACAACTTCTAAACCAACAAACAGCTCTGGATTAATTGGAGTCATGTTAGATTGGTTATTCAATACTTTGCCCAAATCAGGCCAGTCATTTATGTATAACTGTGTACGCAACCATCTATCATTACTATAATGAAATGTAATGCTTGTTTCAGATAGTTGTGTTTGGATCGGTGCTTCGCCGATGCGCAGCATTTCGCGTACAGCGTCCCGAGGTAGGTTGACCACATGGTTAAACGCGCTGCCATGCCAATATTCAACAATGACAGCATTATTTGTTGCGAACATGCTTTGGTCTTTAATGAGGACACCGTTACACCAAGGACGATATGCATCATTCCCTATGAAAGGGGCGCAAGCCTTTAAACCTTTAAGCAACTCCGCACCATTGATATCAACAAACGCACCTTCTGGATCAACATGTGCAGTATCTTCTTGAATACAATCAATATTAACTTTAAAGTTACCAGACTTAACTGACAAACGACCAGCAGGTGTCATAGATAACTGTACTGTTTCAGTACAGTTTGCAATCGCTTTGGCAAGTGGTTCTGCTTTTGGTTTGCAGTCAATGTCAAACGGTATAGGCGAACTCAAAGCAAGTATGCCGTTGAAACCTCGCACACGACCATGATTAATTGAAAAGTGTTTTAATTCAGGGACGAAGTCTTTCTTCGCAACAGAACCTTGACAGAATTTAAGCGCAGCTAACATCATTTTCCTTCAATAATGTGTAAAGGTACATTGTACAGGGTTTTATAAGTGAGCGCACCGCGAATATGTCGATTACAGCGGACGTGTAATTCTTCACAAAGTCTGTTGTAGACAGATTCATACATACAGAAACGAGCAGGTGGATCATCGCTCTGCAAGGCCTTGTAAGCCATATCCAAACTTTCAACAAAGAAGTCGGGTTTAAATTCGCCGTACAAGAATTGTCGTTATCCATTTTCAATAATTCTGAAAACCAAGGATTTGGAGGTACATTTTCGTCCCAACGCATAGTCATGAGAATAGCTCCTGAGTACCAATACAGGCAAATTGCGATTGTTTGTTTATGTGGTCATTAACAAGCTCGTTGAGCTCCATATAGCCAAGACAGTTATAGGCTGCACGACTTTCGTATATCGTACTGACACGCTCATAGTTAAAACCTTTACGGTCTAACATGCGGTCAACAGCAGCGCGTTCAATTGGAGTTAATGTACTAAGATGACGACCTGCAACGTGTTTGCTAGGCGAGTCAGACGAAACAGCCAAAGGGCCGTGTTCACTTGTGAAAATAGAGCCAAACGCAGCAGCTTGAATCCATGAAGAAGAATCGACTGAATACCAAGGATAACGCTTCATGAGTTCTGGTGCAGTCATACCAAAGGCATGGACTTTTAATTTCGCATTTCCAGAACCATCTATCATATATTCATTCCACATAGTATCTAACCAAGTCTGCTGATCTTTTTGCGCACGTCCAACAAGACCTCCAATGGTTATATATTCGTAATTCTGAACATACCATTCCAAATAGCGCGGATCTTCGCCGTAGTGAAAGCAGGGCAAAGGTTTTGCACCTTTAGATTCCATGTACAGTTGGTTTTGGTAAGTCTTTAATGGATCACCAATACCGTCTAGAACGGAAGCCATGACGGCACCATCTTCGATACGGAGTATGTCTCTATTGCGAATAATATAATCACAATAAGCATTAATATCAATAGAAACGCCAAGGCTGTAAGCAGAAAATGCGCCGCTATCAAGAAAGACTTTAGCGCCTTGTTGGCGCATAACATCCACCGTTTTTTGGTTATTTATGTAGTGGAAGGATTCAAGGATATGCGGAATACGCATGACAATAGATTGTTCAACTTCTGTCAATTTAACATAACGGTTTTGAGTTTCGCGATAACTGTTTGTGAATACCGCTGCAAGGAACAAGTTCAAGGTTTAACTCCGTTATAGTGGTTGCCAGTTAATTTGCGGTAGGTACACGCTGTTTTTACGGTGCAGGGTATAGCGTACTAGCTTAAAATTTTGCGCAGCTTGTAGCGCGTTTTAACAAGCGCCTAAAACCTTAAATATCGCACTGATGAAACCTTTTTGAAATTCATCTTTAAAAGTAGTAACTTGTCCAGGCAAACAAGAACTTGTTAGAAGCAATGCGCTTTCTTCATCGTTTGTCATAATAACCATTGCTTGATTTCCGCAACGACGCAATACATGTTCAGCATGTAGGCAAACAATGCGCAGATGAGGTCTAATTGGTTCTGTTCCGTCGTGTGGAGTTGTTCTAACTGGTTCCATGACCGGAACACGCCAGCGAAAGAATCTTTCTTTTTTCATCTGATTAATGATCTCAATGGGCAAGTCTATAACCGTTATTGGTTCAAAATCATTCGTGTATATGACAGCGTTCATATTTAACCTTTAAGTTAAGTGCATTGCATATAGTAACACAATGCACTTAACGATTAATTTGCTAATTTTATGAATTCTGCGCGAGCAGCAGGATCTGTTTTAAGTACGCCACGAAGAGCAGATGTTATAGTATGATGTCCTTGTTGACAAATACCTCTAGACTCCATACACATATGTCGAGCCTTAATAATTACTCCAACGCCTTTCGGTGACAAGTTATCATTAATTGCGTCTGCAATTTGACTTGTGAGTCTTTCTTGGACTTGCAAACGACGTGAAAAAGCGTCAGCAAGACGAGATAACTTTGAGAGTCCCACAATTTTACCATTCGGGATATACGCAATTGTACAGGTGCCGAAAATATCAGCAAGGTGATGTTCGCATTTGGAGTAAATGGGAATATCTTTGACGATGACCATTTCATCATAATTTTCTCCTCCGTCTTTAAATACTTTCATCATTGCAGGGATGTCCACATGATAGCCCGAAGTCCAATGCTTCCACGCTTTGATAACGCGCTTCGGTGTTTCCAGCAAACCTTCGCGATGCGGATCAATTTCCATTACTTCGCGGATTAAGTCGTAAACAACTTCGCGTTTAATGGAATCAACGCTTTCTGGACTAAGGTCGTCGTATTCTTTAGACATACCGAATTCGTGTTGCTTTTCTTGTTGCCATGGAAATACAAGATACTTATCGTGAAAGTCGTGCGGTTCACGTGACTTGTCAACAACAATGTAAAACGGTATTGTTTGATCTGCATTCCATGCAGCGCACATTTTACCAGTGTTAAGAACAAGATCCAAAGCCAAGTCTGCCTGAGCCAAAACTTCTGTTATTTTGATGTTACTGATAGGAGCCAACATGTACAATACAGGCAAGACTTCTTTTGTTACAGGATAGACGTAAACGGTCATTCTGTCCGCAAAGTCCATTGCAATACGTTCCGCTAAACCACCGACCATGGAATTTAGCATTGTTTGATTTACTTTATAATTTCTCATGATTACCTTATCTATGGAAAGAGGCTGAGTTTGCACCGTGTTCTTTTACTTCAACAGACATGAGTTTGCAGCGCGGTGAAAACCCTGCATCCTTCAACCATTGTTCTGTACATTCGTAGATCAGTTTTGCAAATGCTTCGCAACCAGTGCGCTCAACAACAACAACATCTGCAACACCAATTCCAGCAAGCGCGCAAAGTTCATCCTTATAAGGATCATCTTCTGCAACTAGCAATTTGTGGTCAAAAGTATCTTCCAGCATGGATTTCAAAGATTTTAATCCGCCGAAATCGACAACCCAACCTTCGTTTTCTGTCAGTTCGTTCGTTGAAAACGTAAACTTAATTGCAAGAGCATAACCATGCAAGAAGTGACAGTGACTATGCGCTTTGTGTTGACGAAAGGCACAACTCAGACCTATTTCATGTCCGTATTCTTTTGTTGATTGATACATCATTCTTCCTTAAAATTTAATTGTGCTTCACAAGCAGGACAGCACAGATTTTTTGGATGACGGTTAATACATTCTTTGTCTTCCAACCTGCATTCCAGTCTATTTGCTAGTTCGTCAATAACAGAGCTTACATTTCTCGCTGCATCAACTTTAAACAAAAGTTCTGAAGTTGTTAAGTGAGAATATTTATTGTGCGCCATTATGTTGCCCTGCTTGATAATTTTGTGTTGTTGGGAGAGCCATTAAACCTTCAGCAACAGCACGTAAGACCAGAGGATCAGGCAGACCCGCTTTTTCAAAACCTTGAGCTCGTAGCACATTTGAATGATTGTTATCCGTTGGGGGATATTTACCATCATAACTTGTGTGTGTATAAGCAAGAGCTTCCCATGCGCCCGGAGTGTTATACGCAAGTTTTACAGATTCAGCTTTTGACATATTCATCAAAGGTGCAAGAATGCGATAACGTTCTTCAAATCTACCGCCAACACCTAAAGATTCATTTGCAGCATCTTGAAAACGACTGCGAAATACATCTGTACAATCAGGATAATTAGCATTGTCCGCCTGACAAATTCCTGTAAACAAATAATTACAATCAAGTGCAACAGCACGATTCATTGCAATTGTAAAAAAGAACATATTACGCATCGGAACAAAAGTAAGTTCTACTCGATTACCAATTACAGCTTCCATTTGCTCTGCGTTTTCGTATTTTTCAAGTTCATTTTTACTTGTTAACGGACTTGCAGAAACCAAACAGTTTGGAACAATTACAATTTCATGCGAATCAACCCCTGCCAGTTGAGCAACAGTTGTCGCTGCGTGGATTTCAATATTGTGACGCTGACCATAATCAAATGTAATAGCGTGAACTTCTTTAAACATTTGCTTTGCTAAAAATAGGCACAGCGTTGAGTCTTGTCCGCCGGATAAAATTACAAGTGCTTTACTCATTTTATATCTTTCAAAGAATTCATAAGACGTTCACGTGCATTCGGAAACAATAACTCATAAGCAGGATCTACTTCACCGAGTTCGTAGTTTGTTCCGCTTTTGGTTAAAACCATACCAAGACTCCAGCCTACAATTCGGCTTGTTGTTATTCCGTCTAGTTTTCCAAGTTTCGGATGACCTGTTATGTTACCGCTCAACGCTTGCCATTGCGTTTCAGGTGCATTGTAAGGAGAACTGTTACCATTAACCACGCTCCAATTATCAATCTTAGTCATTATGGCACTCCTAACAGCTTATGAACTTGAAGTTGAACTACATAACCGAACTTTTTACAGCTTTCTACAACAGCCTGAACATTTAAAACATTTTCAATTGCATCTTGTGAATCCATTGGTTGTAAATAAATAGGGTTTGTGTAGCCTTCTGGTGGACGCGCTACGTATAATTTATTGCGTTCATCTAGAACATTAAACGGCAGACCGTCACTGTGAATACTGCGATGCGACAGCACATACTTAAAAAAGTCTGCTCTTTTTGCAAGCTTTTCGTTTATGCGAGGTGTTTTAGGGCTGCACATGATAACCACATTGTATGGCAGCTCATCGGGCGGCGGAAGTGTTCCGTTCGTTTCAATTTGAACTTGCAAATTGTGCTTGTGCAGTTCACGAATCAATGGTAATAAGTTCTGTCGAAATGGTTCACCACCTGTAATAACTACAAGAGATTGGAGTAATTTATTTGGATTTGTATGCCCCGTTGACCTGATAACAGAACTGACAATGTCTTTTACTGGTTGAATTGTACGACCTTCTGTATAGTCTGTATCACAACCAGAACATTGCAAGTTGCAACCAGCGAGGCGAATAAATACAGCAGGCCAACCTGCAAATATTCCTTCACCTTGAATTGTATAAAAAATGGAATGTAAAGATAAGGAATTGCCGTCACCAAGTGACGCTTTTTCCATAGGTTGAATATTAATCATGATACCTCACGAGGATCAACAAGATGTTGAGTACGGGTTATAAAATAAAATCAGCCCAATTAAGGGCTGATTTTTAGAGCGGGATTTATTACGAAGCTACAACAGGCAACACGATACGTCCGGTTACGTTGTTGAATTTACGCCATGATGCATACTGAGTACGCATTGTTGGTTCTGCATAGCCTTGAGCAGTTGCCCAGTCCATGAAAGTTTTGGAAGGGCATGGTGCTTTGATTTCGGCACTGAACAGATCCAGGCGAGCCCACATGATACCGCAGATGGTTGTTGGGCGAGGACGGCGAATACCGTTTTGTTCTGGCATACGGCTGGCTTCTTTTGCGGCTTTAGCATCAGCTTTGGCTTGGACAGCGGCAGCAGCTTTGGCAACAGCATCAGCTTTCTTTTGTTCAGCAGCAGCTTTTTTATCAGCTTTGACTTTTTCATCGGCCAGTTTTTTGTCTTCTTTGTCAGCTTTCAATTTAGCGGTGGCTTCTTCTTTTGCAGCTTTGTCAGCAGCAGTTTTAGCAGCCAGTGCTTCTTTATCAGCAGCAGCTTTGGCAGTAGCCTTGGCTTCTTTTTCTGCTTTATCAGCAGCAACTTTTGCTTCTTTTGCAGCTTTTGCTTCAGCAGCTTTTGCAGCTTTTTCAGCAGCAGCTTGTGCTTTCAGTTGTTCAGGTGTTGGTGCAGCAACAGAGGCAGCGCCTTGGGTTGTATGAGCTTGGGACATTTTGTTTCTCCTAGAAAGGTTAGTGTCAGGTAATTCTAAATTTATAAAATCCGTTACAACACCTACATATTAACGTTTAATTTAAAGATATGCAAGCGTTTTTCTTCAGATGACCTGATTTATTTTCAGACTGTTAGAGCCACGGTTGCTTACACGGTAACGGAGCAACCGTGCTATAATCAACAACAGGCTTTATTATTGCTATTCTTTGCGATGTCGCTCCTTCTCGCTTGACATTTGTGGGTATATCTGCAAATGCTAATTCAGGAACAACTGCGTGTTCAGCTTTGATTTCTTCTTCTTCGTTCGAATCTGTTGTAAAAGTAATCGGTTCATAATCAGCAGTTCCAGGTTCTGGTGTAAGATAACCTTTAACGTACATGCAACGGTAATCATCGTCTTGACTTAAACATTGTGCTTGCCTTATAACTTCATGTTCAACGCAATCGAGTTCTTCGCAACGCATAATAGCACTACAGACAAGCGTCATGTAAGCTTCGCGACTCCAATTTTCTATTTTCCAATTAGAACTTAAAACAAGATTTTTATATAACTTCTTCAACTCCGAAAGACTAAAGCAGTGAAACCCTGCTGGTGATTCGCAAAAACAAACAATACTTCCAACATGAGATAGCTCAATCCAAGCAAAGCTATTAAGAACTTCCTGCGACACATGCTTACCAATTAGTGTCATATTTTCTCTATCAATCAACGCGAACATACTTTCTCCTTATTAGAATGGAACTTCACCTTTTGGTTGTGCTACTTGTACATCATCTGTAAAACATACTTTCATAATTTCAGGGAATTTTGTATTTACCCACACAAGAATATGACGCGGAACTTGTAAGCTAGGCGCCAGTTTAGAAGCTTCTTCTGTTGATTCCGGATATGCTGCAAGAGTACGAACTGCCCACCAGTCCCGAGCTTTCCGTTGAAGCGCACCAAACTGTTCAAAATGGATATACTCTGTAAACTTTTGCAGTCCAACAAAGTAAGAAACTTTCAGACAGTCTTTCTTACCTTCTTTTCTGTGGACAGCGTAAGTGACACTTACAACTTCTATCCAGCGAACATCCGGTGGTTCATCACGTTTGATTAACGCTTCTGTACTAGCCTTTTGGACTATTTTTGTTCCAACTTTAAATTCTGTTCCACATCCGCGAGTTATATCGAAATTTGGATCGTTTACAGGCTTTCCTCCGCAGTATCTTGCACTTGCGTGATTATACATGTTGCAATGATCACAGATTCGGATTGGAGCGTCTCCAGGAGATCCTTTTCCTTTTTCTTTTGGGATAACAGGGTCATTGATTGGCCCCAGTCGCTTGGCATTACCAGCAAAATCGAGAACGAGTGTATTTTGCTTAGGGCCGTTACGAATTGCAAGTAGACGTTCTTCAACTGTATTAATTGGATATCCGTCCGCATAAACCGTTCTCGTGCCGCGACCAAGAATCTGTACCCAAAGTCTAGAAGACATAGTAGGGCGGAGCACCACGATAAAATCACAATCGGGATTATCAATACCAGTAGTAAGCATTCCGTTATTAACAATGGCAGTGGTACGTCCTGATATCCAGGAATTAATATTGTCATCACATTCCTTTGTTTTCATCTTGCTATGAGCAATAGTACAGTCCACACCAAGAGCATTTAAGATTGCATATACAGATTCGCAGTGCTTGACACCTGTAGCAAAGATTAACCAGCTTTTACGATTATGTCCGTATCTTAGAGCTTCTTTTAAAACTTTGAGCGTGATGTCGTCTTTATTGACAGCAAGTTCCAATTCGTTCTGTTTGAAATCTCCACCAAGTTTATGAACACCACTTATGTCCAATTCAATATCAGTACGCAAAGGAATCAACGGAGTTAACCAACCTTCGTCGAACATTTGCGTAAACTTTTCTGTTGTTGTCAAGTCAAAACAAACATCCGTAAAAATACCTCCGTTTGTAATACGACCCTGACCAGAACGCCAGTCTGTAGCAGTTAATCCAATTACCTTCATATTTGGATTAACGCCGAGCAAACCTTGAATAACTTTCTGGTACATACTGGCTTCATCTGTGGATACCAAATCTGCTTCGTCAATTATAAACAAATCAATTCTACCAAACAAAGAAATGTTTTTAACAATAGAAGCAACTCCGCAGAATATGATTTTGTCGTGTATGTCGCGCTGCTTTAAACCGGAGCTATATATACCAGCAGGTGCAGTTGGCCACACAGCATGAAGTTTTGCATGGTTTTGTTCGATAAGCTTCTTAACGTGCGTACAAACCATAATTTTTTGGTTTGGATATGCTCTGAAAATACTTTCTAAGAATCCTGCAATTACAACACTCTTACCAGTACCAACAGGCATCAATACAAGAGGATTTCCAAACTTAGTCTGGAAATACTCCCATATTGCGTTAATTGCATCTTCTTGATAATAACGAAGTTTAATTAACATTATATCCTCGTATGATTTGGACAACCAGCAAGCTGTTGATCTTCCGACAACGGATTGCCGATACCATTTGGTTCATTACAGTTCCAAGTTCCATCTTCCATTGCTTGAGAGAAGTGACAGGTTCTGCAATTGCGTTCTGGCTCAATACCAAAATGACAGATGCGGTTATAGTCGCAGTATTTACATTCATGCCATCCAGGAGACGAATTTATTTTTTGAGGAGGTTGGCGCATAAAAATCAAACGCTTACCATTTTCAATATACATGTCGCCTGTAAGTTCATCCAGATAGACAATTTCAAAATAGTATTCGTCTGTATCTTTATTAACTGCTCCATACATTGCAACTCGCAGTTTCATCTTTTTCATGTAAATCTGCATTTGAACATAATGTTCGTGCTTTGCTGCTTTTACACCTTTTTTGATGAGTTCAGCAAAGTATTTCGAGCCATGCGTCTTGAATTCAAGAAGACATGGTTCTCCGGCAGGAAGATCTGGAATTCCAACAGCCACACCATCACCACTACCGCCAAAATGGCCACCGGCATCCGAAATGCGATACTGTTTTCCATTTTCGTCTTGTTGATATATTTGTACACCAATGCAGAGCAGAGATGCGATAAATCTGGCTTCTTCAAGATGCCCCCTATTAAATAAACGAAGCATACGTCCGGAAAACGAAGTCTTCTTAAACCAGTGAAAACCATACCAAGTAGCTCGCTCGCAACCTTTACCAATTACCGACGCTCCCATGTGGTTACGATAAGGATTCTTTTCGTAACCGCGATAAGCGTCATTCATATGAGGCAGGACATTTTTAAGAAACGTCCGAAAAGAAGCACACTGATCTGATGTCTGCTGTTCTTCTATTGCTGCTTTTGTTTTTTCAGCCAAATAGATAGTCATATTGTCCTTGTACCGTCAAGTTTGTATTTATCGCGACAAGGTGCGCAATATCCAAATATTAAACGTAAACTATTTTCACCACAACGATCGCATTCGCCCGGAACGCCTGGATCAATACATGCTTTTCTTCTTATTTCTCTTATTTTCGCATCTTCAATAATTAAAGATGTTTCATTGCATTTATCTACATCATCCGACATACCAACTCCAAAGATAAAATAAAGGAGCTTACGCTCCCTTTATCGGTTTGATTGAAAATTACTGCGCGGCTGGAGCAGCTTGTTGCTGCCATGGTGGAACAGCCAGACCTGTTGTTGGGTCGATTGCTGGTTGCTGTACAGGTGCAGCAGGTGCGGCAGGTGCAGCGGGTGCAAACTGCTGTACAGGTGCGGGTGCAGCGTATACAGGTGCAGCAGGTGCGGC
>Ga0214192_1000159_pt1 | contig 41455 bp, 35 predicted proteins | sample TroBogEpilimnion_44_FD_153030 | JGI IMG/M metagenome (GOLD analysis project Ga0214192, IMG submission 153030) | Freshwater microbial communities from Trout Bog Lake, WI - 29JUL2008 epilimnion | ecosystem: Environmental > Aquatic > Freshwater > Lake > Epilimnion/Euphotic zone | place: Trout Bog... | reverse complement strand
CAGGTCGAGCAGGCGCGTGAGGGCGCGGTGGAACTGGCGTTCGAAGCGGGCTTCGTAGCGCATGAAGAGGTCGAGGGATTTGCTGTTATCGGCGAGGTCGCCCATGGAGACGGCGTAGATGGTGGCGCCATCGGTGGCGGAGGCTCCGCGGCCCATCTGGGCGGTGAGTTTGGCCTGATGCTGGATGCGGGCGGATTCGAGGCCCCAGACGCGCTGCTTGCGCCACCAGGCGACGACCATGTCTTCGACGAGGGCGCGCTCGGTGGGGGTGCGGGGCTGGTGCTCTTCCATAAAGCCGTCGTAGAGATTCTGGAACATTTGGGGATTTTCGCCGGGGAGGACGAGGCCGCTGGCGAGGGCTCCGTGGCGGAAGGCGTTGAGAGAAGAGTTGTATTTGCCGCGGGCGGTGACAGGTCCGCGGGATTTGGAGCCATTGGCACGCGAGGCTGCGGCACGGGCTTCGGAGGTGGTTCTTTTCATACCGACCACATTGTGGACCCGCGCGGGCGAGGATGCGGCAGGGCGCAGCGGGAAGTGGTTGACAGGCGGGGGAATAGAGTTGGGCGAGTGGTGTGACCGAAGTTTCCAGTGGCGGAAATTATCTGGCCGAAACCCGCGCCATTCCGGCGTTGGTTGCTCCGGCATCGCTTGCTCCGGCATCGGTGGAACTCAACTCACCCGCGGTTAACTGCCGACATATTGTGCGCAGTCGGGCGTCCACGCTTTACTGGTTATAGATTTTTCCGAATCGGTCAGACCCTGGCTTTGGGACGGCTCAGCCCGAAGCCAGGGGCCCTTTCCCCCACACACAAATATTGATTTTTAGAGGCATGGAAAAGTGCGTCCGGATGGCGCATCAGGGTTCGGCGGACAATCGCGCGCCGGGCCGCTTCCGGGTCCGCGTTCCGGCGCTGCTGAATTCCGGCGAGGATATGGCAGGAAGCGGGAAGAAGATGTTAGACTGCCGCCATTGGGATTGCGATGCCGGCACTGACGCGATTTCGCCATTTTGTTATCCGCGGCGGGCCAACCCGGGCCGCGCTGCTGCCGGCGCTCGTTGCCGGATTCGCGTGCCAGCTGGGCGCGCAGTACGGGCCGACACCGGATATCGCCTGCCCGGCGTATCCGGCGGCCATGCGGCACCAGGACGAACTCGCCCGGGCGCGCGAGCAACGCGTCAAAAACAACGTACGCCGCGGGCCGCTCGATTACAACGGTTCACAGGACGTCAATTTCATCGATACGCAGCTTTTTTCGCGCATGTATCGGGACGGCGTCACGCCGGCAGGCCCGGCCAGCGACGCCGAATTTCTCCGCCGGGTGACGCTGGATCTTACGGGCCATATTCCGACGGCGCAGCAGGTTCTCGATTACACGGCGTCGACGGACCCGAACAAGTCGAATGCGCTGATCGAAAGCCTGCTCGGTTCGAGTCAGTTTGTGGATTACTGGACGCTCTGGTTCGGCAATACCTTCCAGGTGACCAGCCAGTATTACGATTTTATCGGCATTCCCGGACGTACGCTCTTTTATAATTTCGTGCGGAATTTCGTCGCCTCGAGCGGATCTTATCAGGACTTTGTAACAGCCCTGATTACCGGCTCGGGCGACACATATCAAAATGGCGCGCCGAATTACCTGATGCGCGGGCTGCAGTATTCGCAGCCGGTTCAGGATTCTTTCGACGAGATTACGAACCGGGTCACCACGCACTTCCTGGGCGTTCAGACGACGTGCATTTCGTGCCACGACGGACGCGGGCACCTGGAGTCGATCAATCTTTTTCTGGCGGGCAAGAAGCGCGTGGACTTCTGGCAGCAATCGGCATTCTTTGCGCGTATGAATATTCTGCGTGAAGCCGTGGATCCCGCGGGAGCAGAACGGAAGGGGATCATCACGGACGCCGCTGCCGGCGGTTATAACTCGGTGCTCGCGGACCCGAACAATCCCGGACCGAGGCCAGCGCGCACGGGCGGCCCGTACAGCGCGGCTTACCTGTTCGGCGGGCAGACGCCGCAAGCGGGGAACTGGCGCCAGGAGCTGGCGCGTCTGGTGGTAAACGACCGGCAGTTTGCGCGCGCGTTCGTGAACTATCTGTGGGCGCAGCTTTACCGCATCGGGATTGTCGACCCGCCGAGCGGATTCGACCTGGCCCGGCTCGACCCTGCGAACCCGCCGCCCAACGTGCCGCCATTTAACGGGCAGATTCAGCCCAGCAACCCCGCGCTGCTGGAGCAGCTCACGGATGCGTTCATTGCTTCCGGCTACCAGCTCCGGCCGATGATACGTCTGATGGTGCAGGCCCGCGCCTATCATTTGTCGAGCGTCTATTCCGGCTCGCAGGTGCAGGCCGAGCAGTATTACGCCAAAGCCCTTCCCCGGCGTCTTTCCGCCGAAGAGATTTACGACGCCGTGACGACGGCCACCAACACTCCGACGGCCATGACGGTGGAGGGGATTCCCGGCACGCTCTACTATGCCGGGCAGTTGCCGGACCCCTCCGAGCCGCGCAGCAGCAGCGCCGTGCTCGACACGAATAATTACATCCGGGACTTTCTGGGCGGGTTCGGGCGGGGTGACTGGAATCTGATCGCCCGCGATAATACGTCCAACCCGGTGCTGCCGCTCACTTATATGAACTCCAATACGGTGACGCCGCGAACGTTCGGGAATACGCTTTTCTTTGGCGATTCGCTGGTGGGACGACTGGCTGCGTCCACGGCCGGCGATCAGGACGCGGTTACGCAGATCGCGCTGGCTACGGTGGGAAGGCCGCCAACAGCGGCGGAAATGGCTACTGCACTGGCTTATCCAGTTCCCGCGTACTCGCGGGAGCAATGGCTGAGCGACATCCTGTGGGTTTATCTGAATGAGACCGAATTCTTTTTCAGTCATTAAGCGGCCCGGCCGGATACGGATCAGCCGGCGCGACCTGCTGCGCGGGTTCGGAGCGCTGGGCGTGCTTGGCCGGCTGCCCGCGGAAGTGTTGCGGCCGGCCGTGTGGACGCCCGCGCCGGGAACAAGAGCGACGGCGCAGACGTGCATTTTTATCAATCTTCTCGGCGCGCCCAGTCACGTGGATACGTTCGATTACAAGGCCGGCAACGCACCGGCGAATCACAAGATTGTCACGAGCAACGGGATCACGATCAATTCCACGATTTTTCCGAACCTGAGCGCGATCACGGGCGACCTGTGCGTGATCCGGTCCATGCAGAGCGTGGAAGAGGCTCATCCGCGCGGACAGTGGGCTGTGCATACGGCGCACTCTTCGAACCCGGCGGTGGATGCGGAAACTCCGCATATCGGGGCGGTGGTGGCCAGCGAACTTCCGGCCGGGAAGTTCCCCGCGTTCCTTGCGCTCAATGGCAATCCTGGACAGGGTTCGGCCTTTCTGAGCGGAGCCTACGGTCCGACGACGACCCAGACCAGCTGTGGATTCCCCTACTTCCAGCACGATTTCTACGGCGCCGCCAGCCAGCAGCGTTTCGATCAGAAGTATGCGCTGCTGAAGGCGCTGGACCCGTCCCGCGCATCCGCGCCCGACCCTGCCTATGCGAATTTCGACGCATTTTACGAAACGGCGCGAGGCATGATGTATGACCCTGCCATCGGCAATGTATTCAGCTGCGCCGATGCGGACGTGGCGCGCTACGGCAATACGGAGATCGGCAAGGCGCTGCTGGTGGCCCGCCAGGCGGTGCAGGCGCGCAACGGCGCCCGCTTCATCCACGTGCTGCACCAGAACTGGGACACGCATGCGCAGATGTACACGCGCGGCTACCGGCTTGCCGGCACGCTGGCCAACCTCTGGGATCTGGCGGTGGAACTGGACCGGGGGCTGGGTGCGCTGGTCGCGGATCTGAAGGCTTCCGGCGATCTGGCAAGGACTCTGATTGTGGTGATGGGCGAGTTTGGACGCACGCCCGGTCCGCTGAACGGACAGGGGGGGCGCGATCACCTGAAGACCGCGATGTGCGGAGTCCTGATCGGAGGCGGGGTGGCGGGCGGACGCATCATCGGTTCCACGGATGCGATCGGCCGCGTGACTGCAAACCCGGGCTGGAGCCAGAATCGCGGAATCTACATTCAGGACATTACGGCCACCATTTATTCAGCGCTGGGGATCGACTGGACCAAAACCCTGCCGACACCAAGCGGCGGAACATTCCAGTACTGCCCGATCATCTCCAACGGCGCCAACTCCGTGCCGACGCCGGTCAACGAGGTGTTTGCCTGAGCAGCCGGGGCGTTTGCCTGAACAGCCGGGGTGTTTGCCTGAATCGACTGGCGCGCCTCGCCGCACTGGCGGCCCTGCTGGCTGGCTGCGGCACGGCTCAGGTGTTCTCGATCGGCGCGCCGCAGGACTATCTGCGCGTGGGGGAATCGATCCGGCTGACCGCGCTGCTGCGCGCTCCGGACGGCAGACAGATCAATCCCACCGACTGGAAGTGGGTTTCGCAAAACCCCGACGTGATTTCGGTGGATGGCAGCGGAAATGTAACCGGACTCAAGCTCGGCTACGGGACGATCCAGGTCCTCGCGCCGGCCGAAGCCGTCGGGCTGTTTGGGTCGATTACGATTCAGGTGCAGCCGAAAAACGTCACGCTTTCACCCTCCACCGCGAATCTTCCGGTCGGCCAGACATTGCAGTTCAGCGCGGTGGCCACGGATATAAACGACAAGCCGGTGCCCAACCCGGGCTTTACGTGGTACGTCACGACGGCGGATGGCCAGACGAGTCTCGTGCCGTGGAACGTGACGGTTGCGCCCGATGGCACATTCACGGGCGGTTCGGCCGGCACGTACACGGTGCATGCCGACATCTACTACCCGATCGAGTACGGAAAAGACTCGCATTTTGAGGCGCTGGCTCAGGTGAACGTTACGCTGCCCGGCTATTACTCGATCAGCCGGCTCGTCTCGAGCGACCCGATCCCTGCTTATAGCCTCCGTCCCGCGCCCGGCTTCTTCACGGGAGGCGATTCCGGCGCTTTCAATTTCACCGCTTCGGCCGACGGCCTTTCCACGGTGGCCGTCAGTTTCTCGGGCGGCAACTCCAGTGCTCTGCTGGAGACAGGGACGCCGAATCCGCAGCGCGGCGGGGTGATCGCAGGCTTTCAGCAGGCCGCGGTCAATGCAGGCGGCGATTCTCTTGTTGCCGTCAGCGCCGGCGATGTGAGCAATGGCGCTCTCCTTGCCACCCGCGCAGGGGGCCAGCCGAAGTACATTGTGCTCGATAACTCGAACGGTTTCGACCAGAACGGCAACCCGGTTCAGCAGCTGACGTTTCTTCATTTGACGCGCTACTCGCTGAACGATAACGGCGATGCGGTGATTCGGGCCCTGTACGTCCCGCAGGACGGAACGTTGGCAGACGCCCGCAACGGACTATTTCTGCTGAACGGCGCCACGGGCGCGAGATCGGCGCCCGTGATTCCCCTGCTGATATGGGACGAATCGCAGGCTCTCGATGCGACTGTGCCGCTTTCCGGCACGCCGGCACGCTTCACGTTTGCCGAAGACAACACCGAGTCCGTGCCCGGCTGGATGGGCGTTCGGGGCTTCGGGATGGACAACAACGGCATCATGTACTTCATGGCGCAATCCGGCGCCGCCCGCGGGCTTTTTCAGATCCGCGCCGGGGGGAAACCACAAAGGATCCTTTCGGTGGGCGATACGTACCCGGGGACAAGTTACAAAGTGAAATCGATCGAAGACCTGGTTGTCACGCCGGCCGGCGATGTAGCGATTACGGTGTCACTGCAGGGTACCTTCGATATCTATCTGACCTTCTACAAAGCCGGCTCGCTGGCCGCCCTGAGTTCCCCGAACATTCCCACCCCTGCGTTCCTGAATATTCCCGGCACGCCCAATCCACGGCTGCTTGCGGCCTCGTCTGCGGCGGTGGTGTTCGAAGGCATCCCGGCGACGGGCCAGAAAGAAGGACTTTACACGTGGCAACCCACGGCTAAGGTGGCCGCCTCTGTGTTGCTGCTGGACTCGAATACGAAATACATATCGTCGGCCGTGGTGCGCTCAAACGGTGCAATTGTGGCCGCTGTCGAGACGGCGAGCAATGGTTTTGTTCTCACGCAGCCCGGCGGCGCGAATTCGTTCAGTTCGGGACCGGCGTCCGCGATTCCCGCTTACATTTCGTTCAGCAACATTGTTCATGGTTTGCGCACGGCGCTGCCGTCGATGCTGGTTTCGAGCCCGGGCAGCCTGTTCGATCTGGACGGGGCGGGCAATACGATTGCCCGTGTCATCACAGGCGACGCCGGGTTTTTCGGGACCGATCGAATCGTGGAAGATCCTTCCGGCGTACAGTATTACGCGAGCGCGGGAAATTTGTACCGATATACGGGCGGTAAGGCAACCGGCATTATCGGTCCCGGGGTAAAGGCTCCGGACGGCACGCTCGTCACGCCTGTCCGCGCGTGGTCCGCCAACGGGCAGGGCGGTGTGCTGGTGGAATGCGGCACGAATGCCGCCGACGGGCACGAGGCGCTGTATCTGTGGCGTAACAACGCCCTCACCCTGATGGCCCGCAACTTCACGGCTTATAACGGTCACCAGATTCTCCGGTGGACCGAGGCCGCGCTGGATGAGAACAACCGCGCGGCAGTGGTTTATCTGGAAGACGACGGCAGCAAAGACCTGGTGCTGACCGCCGATGGCAAGACGTTTACCAACATCCTCAACACCCGCGCATCTCAGGTCAACAACGAGAACGTGGCGAACCTGGACCATCTGCGCGGGGCCAGCGGCGGATTCTGGGTGCGGGTCGCCATTACGGCGGATTTCGTGCATGCGGCGGCGGTCACGTTCAGCGGACCCGGTAATGGAGTCCTTCTCAAATCGGGCGACGCGCTTCCCGACGGGAGCACGATCGGGGATTTCCGTCTGGTGGACGCCAATTCGAAGGGCGACATTGTCCTTGCCGGCACCGTGAATACGACGGGGACGCAGATTCTGGTTTTCCGCGGCGCCGACGGCACGGTGAGGATCGTTTGCGGCGATAACCAGCAATTGCCCACCGGCGACTACATTGCGCGGTTTTCAGACATTAACCTGCGAGATGACGGAACGATCAACTTCCTCGCCTACGATGTTTTCGATCGGGCACTCGTCTTCCAGGCACGGCCGGTTTCCGCGGCGGCGCCAGCCATTTCGGCGGGCGGCGTGGTGCCGGTCGGCAGTCCGGTTCCGACGATCCAGCCCGGCGAATGGGTGTCGATCTACGGGAATAATCTGGCCGGTTCGACCGCCGCGTGGAAGGGGGATTTCCCGACGAGTCTCGCCGGCACGAGCGTGACGATCGGCGGGAAGCCGGCCTACATCTCGTATGTCAGCCCGACGCTGATCAACGTGCAGGTCCCCAACATAACTGCCACCGGTTCGGTGCCCGTGGTTGTCACTACCGCGAACGGAAATGCAGCCGCAAACGTGACGATCGCGCAGTTTGCGCCGTCGTTCAGCCTGCTCGACGCCAGGCACGTGGCCGGCATTATTATTCGCGCGAACAAGAGCGGAGCGTATGGCGGCGGTACGTACGACATCCTCGGCCCCACCGGCAGTTCCCTCGGTTATGGAACGGTGGCCGCAAAGGCGGGGGATACGGTGGAGCTGTTCGCGGTGGGGCTCGGTCCAACCAATCCGGCGGTGCAGGCCGGACAGGTGTTTTCGGGTTCGGCACCGACAGTCAGCCCGGTCACGCTTCTCATTAACAAAATCAGCGTGACGCCGGCTTATGCCGGAATGACAAGCGCGGGCCTTTTCCAGATTAATTTCACGGTTCCGCCGGGACTTGGCACGGGTGACGTGACGCTGGCGGCCACGGTGGGCGGGGCGCAGACGCAGTCCGGGGTTGTGATGTCTCTCCAGTAGAGACTCCGGCCAATAGAGATTCCAGCAGTGATTCCAGCAGAGATTTGCCCGGTGACGAGAGGCCGCGATCCGGCGGGGATGAAGTCCACCGGGTGCAGACGCAAACGCCGGGCAGGATGGTCGGGAATCCGGCTTGATCGACGTGTGGAAGTGCTCCGACCTCCGCGGTTTGCCCTTGTGGGTCGTGCGGCAGCGCGGCGCCGGGGAGCGGACGGGGCGAGAAACTGATTTCTTTACAAATCTACAAGATCGGTGCGCGGATGTCCGGGGTCCCGGGGCGTGGAAGTGGCGTATACTGGCATGGTGCCGGGTACAGATCAGGGCAGTCCGGCACGATTCAAAAGTCCGTCCTTCGACAGGGTTTTGAGGCTGCTGTTTCGGAGAAACAGGGTGGTTTGCCGCCCAATGAGCCCGCATCGTAAGCGAAGGAGAAAGAGATCAATGGCTACCAGAACCAACGTTTGGCTTGCAACAGGCCTTTCAGGAATGATACTTGCCGGAGCACTGGCTGTTTATGCTCAGGGGCAGAACGACTCAAAGAGCGGCGACGTTGCCGCCGACCCGAAGAAAGTGACGGCGCCCGGCGGGAACACGCAGGGCTACGGCAACCATCCGCGGGGCACGAATGACCCGATGTTTAGTGCGCAGGAGCTGCTGGGCCGGCCGACGGCGGATTCGATTACCGTCAACGCCGCCGCAGTGAAAGACCTCGACGTATATTACGAGTACGGCACCAAGCCGGGTACCTACACGGGCAAGACGGCGGTCACGAAGTTCCACGCGGGCGAACCGACGAACGTTGTGATCGACAAACTAAAGGGCGACACGCAGTATTACTACCGGATGAACTATAAGGAAGCCGGGGCCGCCAAATTCACGCCGCGCGCCGAACACAGCTTCCACACGCAGCGCGCCCCGGGCAGCGCATTCACGTTCGTTGCGGAATTCGATCCGCACATGCTGGAGACCAACAGCAACGAAGCCTTCTCCCTGACGCTGAAGAAAATGGCGGCCGACAAGCCCGACTTCATGCTGGACCTCGGCGACAACTTCTTTTCCGATCGCGAAAAGCCGACGACGAAGTCTCACGTGACCGAACGCGTGCAGTTGCTGCGCTCCTACTGGGACATCCTCAATCACTCCTCGGCGCTGTTCCTCGCGCTGGGTAACCACGAAGGTGAGTGGGGCAGCAACCTGAACGGTACGGACGATAACGTGGCGATCTACGACACGCTGGCCCGCAAGCGTTACTTCCCGAATCCGGAGCCGGACAAGTTTTATACCGGTGGCGGCAAGGCGGAGCCGATCGTCGGCACGCGCGAGGCTTACTATGCGTTCACGTGGGGCGATGCGACGTTCATCGTGCTCGATCCCTACTGGTACAAGCCGCAGCCGCCGGAGCAGGCGGGCGACTGGTGGACGACGCTCGGCAAAGAGCAGTACGAATGGCTGCGGACGACGCTGGCGAACAGCAAGAGCAAGTACAAGTTCATCTTCTCGCACAATCTGATTGGCGGCCTCGACATGATGGGCAAGATGCGCGGCGGCATTGAGACGGTGAAGTTCCTCGAAATGGGCGGTTACAACCTCGACGGCACGTGGGGATGGGACAAGGCGCGTCCGGGCTGGGAGATGCCGATTCACCAGCTGCTGGTGAAGTACAACGCGTCGATCTACTTCCACGGGCACGATCACCTGTACGTGAAGCAGGATCTGGACGGCATCGTGTATCAGGAAGGTCCGGTCCCGGCTTCGGCCAACGGCAAGTCGGATGCGACGAAGGCTGCCAAGCAGTACAGCTACACGCACGGCACGGTCGAGGGCGGCGGCGGATATCTGCGGGTTCGGGTTTCGCCTCAGGAAACGAAGGTGGAATTCGTTCACACGTATCGTCCGAGTGAAGAAGATGCGACTCACAAGGACGGCATGGTCGGCAATACGTACACCGTAAAGCCGCACACGAATTAACAGGCACGGGAATTAAGAGAAAGACGGCATATGAAGAACAGACAAATGCTCGTTGTGGCGGCCGGTGTCATGGGCATCGGCGCGTATCTCGGGGCGCAGGTGGCGAAAGTCTCTGTGAATCCCCAGGACAAGACGCAGTTTCCGTATGCGGAAGCGGCGGATCCGAAGGCAGTCATTGAGTCGTTCGTCGGGCCAGGCACGGCTCCGACGCAGGGCGAAGGCAAGGGCAGCATTCCGCTCGGGGTGAAGGATCCGGACTTCCCGTCGAGTGAGATGGTGGGCCGGCCGACGGCTACCGCGATCACGATCAACGTGCGGCCCGCGAAGGATGTGGAAGTGTATTACGAGTACGGCACCAAATCCGGCGCGTACACGGGCAAGACGGCTCCGGCGAAGTTCCCGGCCGGCGAACCGTTCAACGTGCTGGTGGAGAAGCTGAAGCCGAACACCGAATACTTCTACCGGATGCGTTTCCGCAACGGCGGGACGGGCGAGTTCAAGGCTCGTCCGGAACATACGTTCCACACGCAGCGCGCGCCGGGCAGCACGTTCACGTTTGTGGCGCAGTTCGATCCGCACCTGGGCGCCGATAACAACATGGACGCCTACCGGCTGACGCTGAAAAAGATGCTCGCCGACAAGCCGGACATGATGTTCGACCTGGGCGACAACTTCCAGGTGGACCGGATGCGGCCGCCGACGAAGCCGGGCGTGGAGGATCGCGTGCAGTTGCTGCGGTCTTACTACGACTACATCAACCACTCGGTGCCGCTGTTCATGGCGCTGGGCAATCACGAAGGCGAATGGGCCAAGAATCAGAACGGCACGGCTGAAAACGTGGCGGTGTGGGATACGCTGGCGCGCAAACGCTACATCCCGAATCCGGAAGCCAACGGCTTCTACACGGGCGGCGGCAAGGCGGAGCCGTTCGTGGGACTGCGCCAGGCGTACTACGCGTTCGACTGGGGCGATGCGACGTTCATCGTGCTGGATCCCTACTGGTACAAGCCGCAGGCTCCCGAGCAGGCGGGCGACTGGTGGACGACGCTCGGCAAGGAGCAGTACGACTGGTTCAGGAGCACGCTCGAAAACAGCAAGGCCACGTACAAGTTCGTCTTCTCGCACAACCTCATCGGCGGTCTCGACATGCGCGGCCTGATGCGCGGCGGGATCGAAACGATCAAGTACACCGAAATGGGCGGCTACAACTACGACGGCACGTGGGGATGGGACAAGGCGCGTCCGGGCTGGGCGATGCCGCTGCATCCGCTGATGGTGGCCAATAACGCCACGATCTGGTTCCATGGCCACGATCACCTGTACGCCAAGCAGGATCTGAACGGCGTTGTGTATCAGGAAGGCCCCATGCCGGCCCGTGAGGGCAAGTATGACGCCTCGAAGAGCGCGAAGTCTGACAACTATCTTCACGGAACGGTGCTGGGCGGCAGCGGATACATCCGCGTCCGCGTCAGTCCCGACGACGTGAAGGTGGATTATGTGCAGACCTACCTGCCGGAAGAAGAAGACGCGACGCATAAGGATGGCATGATCGCCGACACCTACACGATCAAGGCCAAAAAGAACGCCGCGAAGAAGTAGGGCGTTCGGGCGGCGACCTTCGCCGTCGAATCAGCAACAAACCCGCGGTCTGCATCCTGCCGGAACATCCGGCGGAATGCAGACCGCAAGTCGTTTGGGGGGCACCGTTTACGGGCATTGCGCGGAACAGGCGGCGGCGTAATGCAGACGTAAATTTTCCGTATGTTACGGTGAAAATAACGATGCCTAATTTGTACGACCTCGATCCCGGGCCCGACAGTCCGGAGATCATTCGAATGATTGTGGAGATTCCCAAGAACTCCTCGAACAAGTATGAGTACGACGGAAAGCTGGGCGTGTTCCGGCTGGACCGTCCCCTGTATTCCCCGCTGCACTACCCTGGCGATTACGGCTTTGTGCCCGGAACGCTGGCCGATGACGGCGATCCGCTGGACGTGCTGACGATGATGTCGGAGCCGAGCTTTACCGGTTGCATGATCGAAGTGCGGCCGCTCGGCGTTCTGCATCTGGTGGATTCGGAGGAAAACGACCAGAAGGTGCTGGCGGTGCCGATCAGCAGTCCGCGGTATCAGGAGATCCACACGATCGACCAGGTGTGGCCCCACATGCGGCGCGAAATCGAGCACTTCTTCACGATTTACAAGGAACTGGAAGGGAAGCAGACCCGCATTGAGGGCTGGCAGGGCCCGAAGGAAGCGCGCAAGCTGATTGTCGATACGCGGCAGGCGTTTCTGGATGCAAAGGAAGCCGCGAATAAAGCGGCGCTCAGCGTAAAGTAAGCCAGTGGACGGGGAGGCCGGGAGCTTCCGCGGGTTCCGGAATTTCAGGAATTCGCGGCTCCCGGTGTGAACCGGGTTTTCAGTTGTTTCGGCCGCGGGCTAGCGGCCGCCGATACCGATGCAGGTAATACCGGCGAGGATCAGCGCCAGCGCGCCGATCTTGCCCCGGGTGATCGGTTCCCTGAACAGGATGCGGGACCAGATCATGGTCCAGACGTAGCCGAGCGAAACCATGGGGTAAAGCACGGAAAGTTCGCCATGCTTGAGCGCCATGATGAACGGGACGCTGGAGCCCAGAAAGAGCGCAATTCCGGCCGCCAGTTGCCAGTTGAACAGGCCGATAATGCCGCGGTGCAGGTGCTGCGATCCGAGCTTCAGGAAGACGGCGCCGAACGAACCGATGACCGAGGCGAACAGCACCAGCAGGATGGAGCTGAGCGGCGTGGGGGTATGGGTCATGGCCGGGTTCAAGCGCGGCTGCTCACTTTCCCCAGCAGCCCGACGCCGCCGATGATCAGCGCGATCCCGAGGTTCTTCCACAGATTCAGGCTTTCGCCGAAGAAATACATGGAGAGCAGGCTGACCCAGACGTAGGACAGCGCATAAACCGGATAGAGGATGGAAAGTTCGCCATCACGCAGCGCCAGAATCAGCAGCATGGCATTGCCGGCATGCAGGCCGTAGCCGAAGACGAGGGGCGCGTTGGTTGCGAGCGCGATGACGAAGGGCAGCCAGGTGGCGGTGTCGCCGAGGGCGAGGGCCGGGGCGGGATGCTGCGCGCCGAACTTGAGTAAGACCTGCGCAAACGCGGCAAAAACGGTGCAGCCAAACACCATGTAGAGCGGGCGGTTGGAGCGCCGTACGGTGCCGGAGGATTTGGGAGTGGCGGCAGTGGTCATCGGGCTCGGGAGGCGAAAAACGTTGTCTGCGACGGGCCTCTGTCAGGATAGCAACGTTTGCCGGTACAATGGAAGAAGTGGATCGTCTAAACGAAGCAGTGGCCGACAATACAGCCGACAAAGTCAGTTCGGCAGGGGCGAAAGCCGCCAAGCCGGTGGAGCCGCCGCGCGGGTTTATCGCCGAATGGACTGTCACGATCATCCTGCTGCTGTTCGGCACAACGACGCTGGTGCAGGCGTTCGTGATTCCGACCGGGTCGATGGAAGACACGCTGCTGGTGGGCGACCATCTGCTGGTGGACAAGCTGGCCTATGCGCCGGCCGGGTCCGTGACGAAGCACCTGCTGCCGTATGCCGATGTGCACCGCGGCGACATCATCGTGTTCCGCTATCCGATGGATATCCGGCAGACGTTCGTGAAGCGCGTGATGGGCGTGGCGGGCGATTCGATCCGCCTCGAAAACAAGAAGGTTTATCTGAACGGCAAATTGCTCGATGAGCCGTATGTGGTCCACAAGCTTCCGTATATCGATTCGTACCGCGATAATTTTCCGACCGACCCGAATACGCCGCTGTTTCCCGCGGCCACGGCAATGCTGGAGCACAACGTGAAGAACGGCAGCGTGGTGGTGCCGGAAGGCTATTACTTCGCGATGGGCGATAACCGCGATCAGTCGCTCGACAGCCGCTACTGGGGCTTTGTGCCGCGCGAGAATATTATCGGCAAGCCGCTGATCATTTACTGGTCGTACGACGCGAGCACGGAGGAGCTTTCGAATCCGGCCGTGAGCGCGACGCATTTGTTCGATATCATCACCCACTTTGCGACCAAGACGCGCTGGACCCGGACGCTGCGGCTGATCCGGCCGTATCCGGTGCAGTAGAAACGCAGCAGCCGGTTCGAAAATCGCCGCAGCGGGGTTCAGGGTTCCATGTCACAGCCAAACCATTACGGCCTCATTCTGGCTGGCGGCCGAGGCACGCGCTTCTGGCCGCGCAGCCGCAAACGCCACGCCAAGCAGGTGCTGAACGTCCACGGCGACAGGACGCTGATTCAGGCGACGGTGGACCGGCTGGAGCCGCTGATTCCGGCCGAGCGCATCTGGATCCTGACCAATGAATTCGTGCGCGACGAGATCGTGCGGCAGCTGCCGGATGTGCCGCCGAATCAGATCATCGCCGAGCCGGCGCAGCGCAACACCGCGCCGCCCATCGCGCTGGCCGCGCATATTCTGCATTCAATCGATCCGAAGGCGGTCTTCGGCGTGTTTCCTTCGGACCACATCATCACGGATGCGCTGACTTACGTGGAGCATCTGCGGCCGGCGTTTGCGGCGGCCGAGCAGGGGAAGATGGCGGTGCTCGGGATCAAGCCGCGATGGGCGGAAACGGGCTACGGATACATTGAATTTCCGGCCGGGACCGCCGGTGGCAACCTGGCAACGCTGCCGGTGGCGAGTTTCCGCGAAAAGCCGGATCCGCCGGTGGCGCAGGAGTATGTGGACGCGGGGAACTACTTCTGGAACGCGGGCATGTTCTTCTGGAGCGCGGAGACGGTGCTCAGCGCGATGCGGGCGCATCAGGCGAAGACCGCGGCGCTGATCGCGAGCCTGCCGGCGTTCGGGGCTGCGGATTTCGACCGCAAGCTCGCCGAAGTGTTTCCGTTGTGCGAGAACATTTCGGTGGATTACGCGATCCTTGAGAAGGAAAAGGGCACGGGCCGGATTGTCGGCGTGCCGTGCGGCGAATTCGGCTGGAACGATGTGGGCAGCTGGAATGCGGTTTACGAGCTGGTGCCTTCCGACGAACACGCCAATTCTTCGCGGTCCGAGCTGCTGCTGCACGACGCGACCGGCAATTACGTGGATGCCGGCGGCAAGATGGTGGCGCTGCTGGGCGTAAAAGACCTGATCATCGTGGATACGCCGGACGCGCTGCTGGTAGCCGACCGGAACCGCGCGCAGGAGGTTGGCGACCTGGTGAAGCGGCTGGAGAAGGCCAACCGGCACGAGTTTCTGTAGCGCCTCCCCGGCAGGCTGAACGAGCGCCCGGAACGGCGTATACAATGATCGGGGAAGACGCCCGGAGTTTGCCGCGCGCCAGGTGCGTTTGTTCGCCGAGACCGGATTAAGGAGAAGCCATCATGCCCTTTTACGAAAAAGGACCCGTTCACATCTATTACGAGGAAGCCGGGGCCGGTTTCCCGCTGCTGCTGATTGCGGGCGGCGGGCTGAACTCAACGATCGAGGGGCTGCGCGACGGCAGTCATCCGTTTAATGCGATTGAGGAATTCAGGGGCGAGTATCGCTGCATCGCGGCGGACCTGCGCACGGCCGTGCCGGGCAAGTCTTCCGGGCCGCTGGAGGCCGACCGGCCATGGGACTCGCTGGCCGACGATCAGCTGGGGCTGATGGACCATCTCGGCATCGACAAGTTCATGGTGATGGGCTTCTGCATCGGCGGGCCATTCATCTGGAATCTGATCAAACGCGCGCCGAATCGCGTGGTGGCAGGGGTGCTGGCGCAGCCGAGCGGATCGCGCCCGGAGATGCGCGACCTTCCCTATGAGATGAACATGAAGGGCTGGGGACCGGCGTATGTGAAGAAAAATCCCGCGGTCACGATGGAGACGGTGGATAAGTTTCTGACGAAGCTGTACCACACCAATCCGGACTTCATGTTCACGGTGACGCGGGAATTTGTGAGTAAGTGCCAGACGCCGGTGCTGATCATGCCGGACGATATTCCGGCGCATCCTTATGCGGTGGCGATGGAGGCTGCAATGCTGGCGCCGAATGCGGAGGTGAGCATGTTCCCGTGGAAGGAGCCGAAGGAGCGGGTTCCGCTGGCGGTGCGGCAGGTCAGGTCGTTCCTGAAGGCGCACCGGCCGCGGGTGTAACGGAGCGACGGGCGCGACTGCGTTCGGACGTAAGAGGCGTTATGTTCGACGTTCCTATCCTCTACACCGCAAAATTAACACTCCGCGACTTTCCACGCCGTGGCCCCCGACAGTCCCTAGCTGCCGCGTAAGATTTGACGGGGATCATGATTCGCCACCGGCTGACTCTATTTTAGCGGCGGGCCAGGGTGATCTTATGGACGTGACCTTTCAGATTCCCGATGAACTGGCAGGCAGCGTGCTCACCGCGGACGACCTGTCGCGGCGCGCCCTCGAAGCGTTCGCACTGGAGGAGCTCAGGGCCGGCCGCATCACCGAGGCCCAACTCTGCGAAATGCTCGGGCTCGCCAGAATACAGGCTGACGGCTTCCTGAAATCCCACGGCATCTTCCACGATTACACGCTGGCGGATTTTGAGCGTGAGCGCGCCGCGCTGAAGCGTTCGGGGCTATGACGCGGTGCGTCTGGTCATTGGGGACACCGGGCCGGTTCATTACCTGATCCTGATCGGACACATCGATCTTCTCCCCCGACTGTTCGAGAGAGTGGTTCTTCTGAGCGTCGTGCTGGCCGAGCTTTCTCACGAATCCGCTCCGGAATCCGTTCGCCGCTGGGCCGCCGCGCTTCCCTCATGGCTTGAAGTTGCCGAGTCCCCCGTGGTCATGCTTTTGGCGGGAATTCACAAGGGCGAAGCCGCGGCGATCGAGTTGGCCGCCCGACTCCATGCCGACCTGTTGTTAATGGATGACCGCAGGGGCGTGATGGCGGCGGAGAGCCAGGGCCTGAACGTCACCGGGACTCTGGGCGTTCTCGATCTCGCTGCCGCGCGCGGGCTGATCGACTTTGCGCAAGCCGTCGCGGAGCTTCACCTCACCACATTCCGGATGCCACTCGCTGTGCTCGGCGAGTTGATCAGCAAACATAAAGAGCCCCGCGAGCGATGACGGCGGCGCGCGGCGGCGAGGAAACAGAACGCCATGCCGGCTCTTCGAACGAAGAGTGGCGTCCACCGCAGCGAGGTCTGTAGACACTGGCGCTGCAGCAATCCGTAATCAGCCACGGCAGCGAGGCCTGAGCGCGGCGCGATTACAGGCTTTCGAACACGCCCGTCAGAATGCCGACAGCTTCATCGACTTCCTTTTCGGTCACGATGTACGGCGGCAGGAAGCGCAGCACGGTGTCGTGCGTGCAGTTCATGAGCAGCCCCGCGGCCATGGCGCGGTTGACGATTTCCTTGCCCGGGATGGTCAGTTCGGCGCCCACCATCATGCCGTAGCCGCGCACCTCTTTGATAAAGCTGAAGCGCGTGGCGAGGCGGCGCAGTTCGGCGCGGAAGTAATCGCCGACGCGCGTGATCTGCGGCAGCAGGTCGCCGAGAATGTCGAAGAACTCCAGCGCCACACGGGCGGCCAGCGCGTTGCCGCCGAACGTGGAACCGTGCATGCCGGGGCGGATGGATTTCGCCGCCCGTTCATTGGCCACAATGATGCCGAGCGGAATCCCGCAGGCGACGGGCTTGGCCGCCACCATGATGTCCGGCATCACGTGCGGAGTCGCAAGCTGATAGGCGAAGTACGTGCCGGTGCGGCCCACACCGCACTGGATTTCATCGAAGCAGAGCAGGGCATCGTACTGATCGGCCAGTTCGCGGGCGCGGCGGCAGAAGGCCTCGTCGAGCGGCAATACGCCGCCTTCGCCCTGAATCCATTCAATGGAGATGCCGCAGGTGCGCTCACTGACGGCCGCTTCGAGCGAGGCAATATCGTTCGGCTTCACGAACCTCACGCCGGGGAGCAGCGGTTCGAAATCCTTGCGGTACTTGGGCTGGCCGGTGATGGAAAGCGCGCCCAGCGTGCGGCCGTGGAAAGAATTTTCCAGCGACACGATCTCATACTTTTCCGGGCTGATGTCGTGGCCGTGCGCCTTCATCATCTTCAGCGAACCTTCGGTGGATTCGGCGCCGCTGTTGGTGAAGAACGTCCGCTGCAGCCCGCTGACTTCGGCGATGCGCCGGGCCAGCGGCCCCTGGAACTGGTTGTAGTACAGGTTCGAGGTGTGGATCAGCGTGGCGGCCTGCTCAGCGATCGCCTTCACGATGCGCGGGTGATTCTGCCCCAGCGCGTTGACGCCGATGCCGGCGATGAAATCGAGATAGCGCTTGCCGGTGTCGTCCCACATATACGGACCATCGCCGCGCACCAGCGTCAGCTGATAACGCGCATAGTTCTGCAGCAGGTACTGGCTTTCCAGTTCGACGACATTTTGTCCGGACGCGCTGGCGCCGGAGGCTTGGTTTTCAACCGCGGTAGACATAACTTTTATTGGGATGCTCCCAGTCCGGCGGACGCGGGGAATGGGGATGCGGGGCTCCGGCGAAAGGGGAGTGCCGTCGCCCCGCAAGGAGTACAAGTGGAGTTATCCATACAGTAGCCCGTCCCGGAATTGTTCTCAGCGTTCCGCAAAATCTTTTTACAGCCTTCCAAAACTTTCAGTCTCCGAGCAGGCGGAGCAGCTTGTTGCGCACCGCGTCGGCGGTGGCGGCATCGGAGCAAATCACCAGAATTGTATCGTCCCCCGCGATGGTGCCCACCACTTCGGGCCACTGTTCGCCGTCGAGCGCCACTGCCACGGAATTGGCGTGGCCGGGGGCGGTCTTCAGCACCACCTGGTTCTGCGCAATCCGCACGTCCTGGAGAAACTCGGCAGCGAGCGTCGAAAACTGAATGTTCGGCGTCTCCCGCTCCAGCTGCCGGTAGCCTTCCGTCGTCTTCACCAGGCCCAGTTCGCGGATATCGCGCGAAAGCGTCACCTGGGTGGCATCCACGCCGCGCTCCTTGAGGGCGCGGGCGAGTTCGTCCTGCGTGCCCACACTCCGGCTGCGGATGATCTGAACGATCTGGCCGTGCCGGAAGCTCTTGGTCATAAAATCCGCATCATGCCATCTGCGCCAGGCGCGCGCGCGCTTCCGCGAGGGCCGCGGCTACGGCGGCCGGGCCGGTGCCGCCGCGAATTTCGCGCGTCTTCATGCCTTCCCGCGGATTGAGCAGGCGCGCCACGTCGGCCGTGAATTCCGGCGCGAAGGCGGCGAGGGCCGCGGGCGTCCAGTCGGCGGGTTTTTTGCCGCTGCGAACGCTTTCCAGCACGAGGCGGCCCACGATCTGATGCGCCTGGTGGAACGCCGTGCCGTTGCGGGCGAGCGCTTCGGCGAGGTCGGTGGCCACCGTCCAGCTCTCGTCGGCGGCGCGCTCCGGCACCGCTTCGCGCAGTACCACCGATTCGGCCACGCAGCGGGCCATTTCGAGGCAGCCGTTCACCTGATCGCAGGCTTCGAAGATCGGCTCCTTGTCTTCCTGCATGTCCCGGTTGTAAGTCATCGGGATGCCCTTCATGGTGACGAGCAGCGAATTCAGCGAGCCGATCACGCGGCCCGATTTGCCGCGGATCAGTTCGAGCGAATCCGGATTCTTCTTCTGCGGCATGAGGCTCGAACCGCTGGTGACGCCGTCGCCGAGTTCCATCCAGCCGAACTCTTCGGACGAATAGAGGATCCAGTCTTCGGCGAGGCGGCTCAGATGAATCATTGCGACCGAAGCGGCGTAGAGATAATCGAGCGCGAAGTCGCGGTCGCCGGAAACGTCCATGCTGTTGCGCGTGACGGCGGCGAACTCCAGATCGCGTGCGATGGCTTCGCGGTCATGCGGGAAACCGCTGCCGGCGAGCGCGCCCGAGCCAAGCGGCATCACGTTGACGCGCGCGCGGGCTTCGCCGAAACGTTCATAGTCGCGGGCGAACATTTCGAAGTAGGCCAGCAGGTAGTGCGCCCAGAGTACAGGCTGCGCGCGGCGCAGATGCGTGTAGCCGGGGATGACGGCGTTCGGGTATTTCGCCGCCAGATCCAGCAGTTCCCGCAGCAGGCCGCGCAGCAGTTCGCGTGAACGGTCGCATTCGTCGCGCAGCCAGAGCCGGATATCGAGCGAAACCTGTTCGTTGCGGCTGCGGCCGGTGTGGATCTTATCGGCGAGCGCGCCGGCGCGCTCTTTCAGCTTGCGAATGACGAGCGTGTGGACGTCTTCGTCGGACGCGCCGTTGTAAAAGGCCGGATCGGCGGCATCTTTGCGGATGGCATCGAACGCGGCGCAGATTTCGGCGCACTCGGCCTCGGTCAGAACGCCGGCACGCGTGAGCGAGCGCGCAAAGGCCTGCGAGCCGCGCACGTCGGCATCCAGCAATCGCCGGTCAAAATGGAGGGAGTTCGAGAAGCGCTCGAAGACCTCCGACGGACCTGTTTCAAACCTACCGCCCCAGAGTTTCATTTGTTCCTTGAATTGAACCGCGACTGGCCGTGCGGCCGGTTAAGACATCAGCATCAGCAGCAGCGCTTTTTGCGCGTGCAGACGATTTTCCGCCTGATCGAAAACCACCGAGCGCGGCGACTCGATCACACCATCGGTGACTTCTTCGCCCCGGCGCGCCGGCAGGCAGTGCATAAAGACCGCGTTCGGCGCCGCCATTTTGAACAGGCCTTCGTCGATCTGATATTCGGCAAAGGCTGTGCGGCGCTCGGCCGCTTCATCTTCTTCGCCCATGCTGGCCCAGACGTCCGTATAAATCGCCTGCGCGCCGGCAGCCGCAACGGCCGGGTCCGTGGTCACCACCAGCTTGCCGCCGAGGCGCGCGTTGATCGCATGCACCTCGTCAATGATGGCCTGGCTGGCCTCGTAACGCTCCGGCGTAGCCAGCGCGAAATCCATTCCCAGTTGCGCGGCGTTGAGCATCAGCGAGTGCGCCACGTTGTTGCCGTCGCCAATAAACGCCAGCTTCAGTCCTTTGACCGAGCCGAAGCGCTCCTGCAGCGTCTGCATGTCGGCCAGCGCCTGGCAGGGATGATACATGTCGCTCAGCGCATTGATGACGGGCACCTCGGCCCAGTCGGCCATATCGTCCACCGTCTGCTGGCGGAAGGTGCGGGCAACAATGGCATGAACCCAGCGATCCAGGTTGCGCGCCATGTCGCGAAGCGGTTCGCGGGCGCCAATGGGCCCGTCGTAATTCACCGCAAAGCCGCCCAGTTCCTGGATTGCCAGCTCAAACGTGATGCGCGTTCGCAGCGAGGGCTTTTCGAACAGCATCGCGATGGACTTGCCGGCCAGAGCGGTCCGGTAACGTTCCGGCGACTTCTTCACTTCGGCGGCAAGAGCGAGGACAGCGGAGACCTCTTCGGTAGTGAGGTCCTGATCCCGGGTCACATCGGCGTGCGCAATTCGGGTGATCGGCGGCGCGGCGGTCATGAATTTTTATGCACTCCTTTGAATATTTAACCATTGGCCGGGATCGAGGTCAAGCGGATAGGATTAGTCTGGGTTTTGGGGTAAGACGACAGGCCCTCCTGGGTCATTTCCCTGTTATCCGGGGGTACTATCGGTAACAGCGCATTTCAGTACCGCCAACCGTGCATAATGTTGGGATGGCCCGCGATCTGTTTGAAGTGAAGTGCCCGTGCTGCGACGCGATGCTGAAGATCGATGGCGACCTGCAGGCCGTCATCGCGCACGAAGAGGCGGTGAAGAAGCCGGCGATTGAGGATCTGGCGGCAGAGGTTGCCAAGCTCAAAGGCGCGGCGGGGCGGCGTGAGGAGGCCTTCCAGAAGTCGTTCGCCGCCGAGAAGAATCAGGGGCAGGTGCTGAACCGGAAGTTCGATGAACTGCTGAAGCAGGCGAAGGCGAATCCGGAGTTTGGCAAAAAGCCGCGCGATTTCGATCTCGATTGAAGAGACGCAGCGGCTGATTACGACTCCGGTCCGGGGGATAATAGAGACTGATGCCCGCCACGAGTGTTTGTCCCAACTGCGCCGGTACCGGTTTCAAAATCGTTGAGCGGGAAGAGCTGTCGGGCGCGGTGCGCTGCGAATGCGTGGCCGCCGAACGAGCGGCGCGGCTGGATTCGGAAGCGGCGTTGCCTCCGCTCTATTCCAATGCTTCGTTTGAAAACTTTCTGCTGCCCCGCGACAACCCCATTGCGTATCGCGAACTGACGGAAGTGTTCCTGGCCGTGCGCGGCTATGCGCGCGAGTTCCCCAATACAAAGCAGCCGGGCCTGCTCCTGATGGGCTCGCCGGGGACGGGAAAGACGCACCTGGCGGTTGCCGCGCTGCGCGCCATCATGGCGAAGGGATTTGCCGGGCTCTTTTACGACTACCAGAATCTGCTCGATAAGATCCGCTCCGGCTACGACGCGGCATCGGGCGCCAGCGACCGGGAGGCCTACCGGGTGGCAATGGAAGCGGAGATTCTGCTGCTCGACGATCTGGGCGCGCATCGTGTCACCGAATGGGTAGAGGACACCGTGACGTCGATCATCACCACGCGCTGCAATCAGCGCAAGCCGCTCATTGCGACGACGAACCTGATCGACCCCGATGCCGGCTACTCCACCAGCCAGCGGCGGCCCGACGGGATTGTGGATTACAAAACCACGCTGACCGAACGTATCGGTTCGCGGGCCCGCTCACGTCTGTTTGAAATGTGCCGCGTCATCAAAATGCCGCTGGTGGAAGATTTCCGCGTCCGCCGGCAGAGCCTGCAGTGAAGCGCTTCGGCCAGCTGATGCTGCTGGCCGCCTTGCTCGCCGGGAGCGCGCCGGCGTGGGTCGAAAGTGTGGAGTTCCGCTGGAATGCCGAGCCGCGCCACCTGTGGGAGAGCCAGCTGGCGTGGCTCAAGGGCATCGGCATCGCCCACGTGAGTCTGCCGCCCGCCGGCGACCCGAAGGAACTGACCGAACTCATCCGCATCGTCCGGCGCCTGGACCTCGAGGCCGACCTCGAAGGCCCCGTGCCGGAGGCGCTGCAATCGCAAACGCGCGCCCATGGCGGTCCGCTTACGGAGCCTTATCCGCGGTCGGCGCATATTTCCGCGCTGAACTCCTCGGCCGTCGCTGAGGCAAGAGAGTTCCTTGCATCCGGAACACCGGCGCTGCTTTGGGGCGACGTTCTGGACACGCTTGGCGCCGATGGATTTCACGCCGGTGCGGTTGGCTTCGCGGGGGACGAAAGACCCGCGGTGACGGCGCTCCGCCGCGGCGCGCAACTGGCGGCCTTCTGGGGCAGCACCTTCGCGACGCTGAAGGAGATTCCGGGAGCCGGCATTCAGCTGCGCGCGACCGCGCCACGCGGGGCCGCCGGCAATGAAGGCATTACGGTGCGTCAGTTCGTTGCCGATTCGGGCGCGTCGCTGGTTGCGGTGGTGAATCAGTCCGCGCGGGCGTGGACGGGCGATCTGCGCGTCCTGTATCCCGCCGCGAAACGCTTCATCGTACTGCCCAATGTTTCCGTGCCGGCGCAGGATTCGCTCTGGCTGCCGGTGGATGTCCCGCTGGCGCGCGGGCCTTTGTGCAGGGATTGCTCGGCCTTTGCCACGGTGGATCATCTGGTGTACTCCTCCGCTGAACTGACCTCGATGGAATTCGAGAACGGCATTCTGGCGATGGAGTTCGCCGCGCCCTCGGCCGGTGAGGTGATTCTGCAGCTTTCGCGCGAGCCTTCCGGACCGCTGGTGGCGGGCGGCAAGCCGGGCCCGATCGAGTGGGACGAGCGCACCGGGCGAGCCCTGCTGAAGTTTCCGGCCGGCGCCGGTCCGGGCCGCCGCGTGCGGATCGGACTGGCGATGGAACCGCCCGAAGCGACTGCATTTTTTGACAACGCGCGCGTCCTGCTGATTGGTGAAGTGAACCGTCTGCGCGCACAATTTTCGTCGGATGCCATTGCCGAGCGGTCGCGCCTGCGCGCGCCGGCGACTCTTACGGTGGAGCAGACGTCATCGAAAGACGAACTCTGGCGCGACTATCGGATCGCGGTCCCGGAATCGGCCGTCCCGGGCGACTACGCCGACATCGCCCTGGAGGCAGACGGTGCGCAGATGAGCCATGCGCGTTTGCCGTTGCTGCGTCCGGCGGCGCTGGAGTTTCCCGATGCCATCGACGTGCATCCGGGCGAGGGCGCGCGGTTGCGGCTTGCGCCGGCCTTGATTCCGGTGAATCAGCGCACCGGGCGCGAGATTACGATCACGGTGCGCAACAACGCGCCGGAGATCCGGAGTTTCGAGGTGGAGCTGCGGGCGGACGGGCTGGAATTCTCGCCGCCGAAGGCGCAGGTGGTGATCGGCGCGTCGGCCTCGCGCGATGTGACCGTGCGCGTGTTTGCGAAAGATGCCGCCGCGGGACTGCATAACGGAGAAGTCCGGCTGTCGGGCGCCGCGCGCGCCGCCGAACCGGTGAGCTTCGCGATCTATCCGCAGACGGGTGCTGTGGCGTTTGCATCGGATGGTTTTGCGCTGCTGGAAAGCGCAAAATATCGCGCCGCCTTTCTGCCCGGCCGCTGGCTGGAGTTCGTGGCGAAGGAGAACAATCAAAACCTGCTGGCGGCGGGCGGCGTGCCGTTTGCCGGCGGGCCGATTGAAGTGAAAGACGACGCGCTGGTATTCGGACCCGCGGGCAACACGCCGCGCGTCGTGCGCATGGAAGAACTGGAACAGACGGCGGCGCGGGCTAAACGATAAACCCGCGCCGCTCGCAAGTCTGCGCCAAAATGCCTGCCGTTAACTAGAGGACTTCTTCGGACCAGTTTTCGAGAATCGACTTCACCTTCGCGGTGAACTGATCGCCCAGCGCGCCATCGATCAGCCGGTGATCGAACGTCAGCGCCAGGTAGCACTGCGAGCGGATCGCGATCGCATCGCCATCCACCACGGCCGGCACCTTCTCCACGGAGCCGCAGCCGAGGATCGCCACCTGCGGCTGATTGATCACGGGAGTCGCGAAGATGCTGCCGAAGCTGCCGAAATTGGTAATGGAGAACGTGCCGCCCTGGATTTCGTCGGGCTTCAGTTGCTTGGCGCGGGCGCGCGCCGCGAGGTCCACGATGGAGCGCTGCAGTCCCACCACGTTCTTTTCGTCCGCGTTGCGGATCACGGGCACGATGAGCCCGCCGTCCAGCGCGACGGCAATCCCCAGATTGATCTCGTTGTGATAGATGATGCTGGTGCCGTCGATGGATGAGTTCAGCAGCGGATACGCACGGAGCGCTTCCGCCGTCGCCTGCGCGATGAACGGCAGGAAGGTGAGGCTGAAGCCGTTGCGCGCCGCGAATTCATTCCTGATCTTCGCCCGGATCTTCGCCACCTTCGTCATATCGACGCGGTGCACGGTGGTGACGTGCGCCGAAATGCGCTTGCTCATCACCATGTGTTCGGCGATCTTGATCCGCATGTTGGTCATCGGCTCCACGCGCGTCTTCGCGACGGGCCGGGCCTGACCCACCACGGGCGCGATGCCTTCGCCGGTGGAACGCACCAGTGAAGTGGAGGCAGCCGGCGCCGGTGCCGCAATGGCCATGGCGGGCGCGGGAGCCGCCACCGCGCCGCCGCGCATGTAGGCCTCGAGATCGTCCTTCGTGATGCGGCCGCCGGCGCCGGTGCCGGTCACCTTCGAGAGATCGATATTGTTTTCGCGCGCAATCTTGCGCACGAGCGGAGAAAGCGGACCGGCCGGAGCTGCCGCTTCAATGGCGACGGCCGGAGCAGCGTCGATCACCAAGGGCGCCGCCGGGGGGGCCGGAGCCGCCGGTGCCGGAGCCGCCGCCACGGGAGCTGCCGCCACGGGAGCAGCAATCGCCGCCGCCGGGGCCGCCTCCGCCGCGCCGCCGTCATCGATCCGCGCTACCAGCACGTTCACCTGCACGGTCTGACCTTCGGCGACCAGCGCCTCGCGCAACACACCTGCGACCGGCGACGGAATTTCCGTGTCGACCTTGTCGGTGGAAATTTCGAAGAGCGGCTCATCGCGTTCCACGCGCTCGCCCGGCTTCTTCAGCCATTTGGTGAGGGTTCCCTCGACGATGCTTTCGCCCATCTGGGGCATCACGACGTCAGTCATTTTGGCTCGTTCTCCTTGGCGCGGTGCTTTGCGCTTATATCCCGGTCAGCACAGGCTCGGCCTGCATCTCAAAATCGAAAATCTTTCCGAAGCGTTCCGCCAGCGCGGCCTTCACATCTTCAGCCTCGGCCCGCACGCCCATGGCTTGCATCGACGTCACCGGCCTCGTCAATCCACAGGGTACGATGTGCCGGAAATTGTTCAGATCCGTCGTCACGTTCAGCGCCCAGCCGTGCGTCGAAACCCAGCGGCTCAGATGCACGCCGATGGCGCCGATTTTCGCCGGCGCTGCTTCGTCGCCCGTCCACACGCCCGTCAGTTTCGCAATCCGCCGCGCTTCGATGCCGAAGTCGCTCAGCGCATCGATCAGCGTTTGCTCAATACCGCGCACAAACAAACCCACGTCGCGCTTCCACTCCCGCAGATCCATCACCGGATACGCCACAATCTGGCCCGGCCCGTGATACGTCACGTCTCCGCCGCGGTCCGTCTCGAATACTTCAATGCCCAGCCGCTGCAGCGTGGCCATTGGCGCGAGGATGTTGCTTTCCTTCCCGTTGCGGCCGATCGTCACCACGTGCGGGTGTTCCACAAAGAGCAGATGATCCGTGCCCAGCCCCTGCTTGCGTTCACCGGCAAGCTCCAGCTGGATGGCCAGCGCCTCGCCGTAGCTCATGCGCCCCAGATCGCGGATGACGCACGGGCGGCTCATAAAACGTTATGCATTAATCGCAAGTCCGTACACGTTCTGGAATGCCTCGCCCACGGCTTCGTAAATGGTGGGATGCGCGTGGATCGTGTGCATCAGGGTTTCCACGGTGGCTTCCGCTTCCATGGCCGTTACGGCTTCGCCAATCAGTTCGTAGGCCTGCGGGCCGATGATGTGCACGCCCAGAATCTCGCCGTACTTCGCGTCGGCCACAACCTTCACAAAGCCGTCGTGCGAACCCAGAATGGTCGCCTTGCTGTTCCCCATGAACGGGAACTTGCCGATCTTTACGTCGTAACCGGCCGCTTTCGCCTGCGCCTCGGTGAGGCCCACGCTGCCGATGCCCGGTTCGGTGTACGTTGCGCCCGGAATGCGGTTGCGGTGAATCGGCGTGGTCGGCTTGCCGGCGATGGTCGCCACCGCCACCATGCCCTGCGCGGCCGCGACGTGGGCCAGCTGCGGAGTTCCGGCCACCACGTCGCCGATCGCATAAATGCCCGGCTCGGCCGTCTGCTGGAACTGGTTCACTTTAATGAAGCCGCGGTCGACTTCCACCTTCGTGTTCTCCAGCCCGATCTTCGCCGTATTCGGCGCGCGCCCCACGGCCACCAGCAGCTTTTCGGCCTCAACCTCTTCGACCTTGCCGTTCGCCAGCGTGACCTTCATCTTCACGCCCGTGGCCGTCTTCTGAATGTTCTCGCATTTGGCGCCGGTCTCCACGCGAATCTTCTGCTTCCTGAAGACGCGTTCCAGTTCCTTCGAAACCTCTTCGTCTTCCACCGGCACAATGCGCGGCATCATTTCGAAGACGCTGACTTCCGCGCCGAACCGCTTAAACATGGACGCGAATTCCACGCCCACCGCGCCCGCGCCGATAATGTTCAGCGACTTCGGCACGGCCTGCAGGTTCAGAATTTCAATATTCGTGAGGATCGAATCCGGATCCGGCGTGAGCCCCGGAATCATTCGCGCCACCGAACCGGTAGCGATCAGAATGTTCTTCGTCCCGAGCGTCTGCGTGCCCTTGTCGGTGGCCACTTCGACCACGCCGGCGCGCTTGATGGTCGCGTAGCCTTTGATCCACTCGACCTTGTTCTTCTTCATCAGAAACTCAACGCCTTTGGCGTGTTTCTGCACGATGCCGTTCTTCCGCTCAATGACTTTGGGGAACTGCAGCGTGGGCTTTTCGATGGTGATGCCTTCGTCGGAGGCGTGGTTGGCGAAGCTCCACATCTCGGCGGTATGCAGCAGAGCCTTCGTCGGAATGCAGCCCACATGCAGGCAGGTTCCGCCCAGCTTCGCGTCCTTTTCAATAATTGCGGTCTTCAGGCCGTACTGACCGGCGCGAACCGCCGCCGAATAACCGCCAGGGCCGCTGCCAATCACAATCAGATCGTAGGTCACGTAACTCCATTCTACACAGCGCGTCTCATCTAACATGGAAGCAGTGGCACCGCGCATCTCATTGGTTCTCTTGCTGTTCGCGGCGGCTTGTCCGGCTCAGACAACGCCGCGAAAACCGGCCGCAAAGCCCCCCGTTCCGGCCGCCGAAACTGTTCCCGCGCCGGCGCCCGCTGCCTCGCCCACCTTCCTCATCGATTCGATTGCCGTGGAAGGCGCGCGGATTCACACGCCCGAAGACATCCTGCGCGCGGCCGGACTGAAGCAGGGAGAAAAAGGCGGCTCCGCCATCTTCGACGCCGCGCGCGACCGTCTGCTGGCCTCCGGCTATTTCGAAACCGTGGCCTATCGCTACAAGGCGTCGCCGAAGGGCGGCTTCGACGTTGCCTTCGAAGTGCAGGAGTTCGCCGGGCTGTTTCCCGTCCGCCTGGAGGCGCTGCCGGTGACGACGGACGAAGCTGTGGCGATGCTGAAGTCGAAGGACCCTCTGTATGCGGCCGCCATGCCGGGCACCGAAGCCGCGGTGAAGCGGGCCGCCGCGCTCATCGAGGAGTACATCCGATCGAAGCACCAGCTGGCGAGCGTGGCCGGCAGCGTAGTGACGGTGGCGCCGGGCAAATACGAAATTCAGTTCACGCCCGGCCGCGGCCTGCCCGCCGTGGCCGAGGTCAATTTCGAAGGCAGCCGCCTGATTTCGGCGACCGACCTGCGGAATGCCATTGCCGATGTCGCCTTCGGTCAGCCCTACACCGAAAGCGGATTCCGCGCGTTTCTCGAAAGCCAGGTTGCGCCGCTCTACGAAGCGAAGGGGCATCTGCGCGTGACTTATCCGCGGATCGCCACCGAGCCTTCGTCGCGCGTCACGGGCCTCGACGTGAAGGTGGCCATCGATGAAGGCCCCGAGTACAAACTGACCCGCGTGGCTCTGGCCGGCGCCCCCGGCGACAGCGCACGCGTGCTGCGCGCCGCCAAAATCCCTGAGATGACCGTGGCCGACTTCGCCGCTGTGCGCGAGGCCGCCACGCGCGTTTCCGATTACCTGCGTTCGCGCGGCTACATCGATGTTCGCGTCACCACGGAAAAGAAGCTGGACGACGAGAAGCTCACCGCCGAGCTTTTCATCGTTGTTGAACCCGGCCCTGTCTACACGTTCGGTGTGCTTCACGTGAATGGTCTCGGTCTCGACGGCGAGGCGGCTATCCGCAAAATGTGGGGACTCGCCGCGGGCGATGTCTTTCCCGCCGAATATGCGACGTACTTCGCTTCGAAGGTGAAGGAAGAAAGCATGTTCGACAATCTCGGCGACGTGCTTGCCGTGAAACAGATTCGCAAGGGCACGCAGATTGTGGACGTCACCATCGACTTCAAGGGTGCCCCGTCCAAACCGCTGGCTCCGCGCCGGCCGCAGGGCGCCATCGACGGTCCGCACTGAGGGCCGCTTTTCGCGCGCCGGACCGCATCGTCAATGCCCAATCCGCGGGCGCGCGTTATTCACCACGACTTTGCGAACGCCCGCTACCATAGGGGAAATGCGCCAAATCTTTGTGACGTGTCCGTTTGTGACGTGTGCCTTTGTGACGTGTGCCTCGTTCGTGCTCGCCCTTCCGGCGTTCGGGCAACTGGTCGCGCCCAACGCGATTCCGAAAGGGCCCAACCCGCCGGTTGTTTTTCTCGATGGCTATCAGGCGACGTGTCCCGGCAGTTTCAACGGCACGTTCGGCAGCGCGGATAAGACGCTGCAGGCGGCCGCGATCGCGAGCGTGTTTTTCGACAACTGCACGGTAACGGTGGCCAGCGGGAAGCCGACGATCGAAGCTGTAGCCGGAGCGTTTGGAGCCTTTCTCGCCGGACTGCGGTACACGGACGGAACCGCGGTTGCGCAGGTCGACGTCGTAGTACACAGCATGGGCGGGCTCGTTGTCCGGACATGGCTCGCCGGCCAGTCCAGCGGTTTCCGTCTGAACCTGGCGGCGGCGCCGGCGGTTCGCAAGGCGGTGTTTCTGGCCACTCCCCACTTCGGCTCGTTCCTCGCACCTTTCGCCACCGCGGGCGTGATCAGTTCGGTGCTCGGCAACGACGCGCAGACGCTGGAGATGTCGCCGGGAAGCCAGTTCCTCCTCAGCCTCGCCACATGGAACGGCGGACTGGACGATCTTGCGGGCGTTGACGCGATCGCCATCGCGGGCAATGCGGGCAACGGTTTTGAAAGCGGCGGCGCTGCCGGCTTCGATGACGGCGTTGTCTCGCTCACCAGCGCGTCGCTCGGGTTCATCCGTCCTGGCCGCACGCGTGTGATTTCCGCCTGCCACATCAGCAATCCAGCGCTGAATCTTCTCTGCCCGCAGACGGCTCCGGCCATCGCGGATCTGTCCGGCGCTTCCTCGCCCGTGACGCAGATCGTAACGTCGTTCCTCACCGGAACCAACGCCTGGCAATCCATCGGGACGGCGATTGAAAATGTTTCGACGGTTGCCAGCGCCGGCGGACTGCTGCTGCAATTCGAGGACGCAAACGGCAAACCTGTTCCGGGTGCGTCGGCCAGCGTCACCACCGGCTCCGGCAGCGTCAGCCTCACGGCCGGTGCCGCAGCGCTGTATCGGGAATCGATTCCCGTTGCGCCGAATCTTCCGGTCGTCGCGAAGACGTCATCCGGCCCGGCGAACCTCAACATCAACCTCACCGCCGCGACTTCCACCGCGGTGATCAGCAAGCCCGGCCCGCTCGTTCATGGCGTGGTGCCGGCGGGCAGCGCCGTGTTTCCGTACGACGTTGCCGCGGGCGCGTACGTCGCAATCTATGGCAGTGGATTTGCCGCCGCGAATTCCACCGCGACGCTGCCGTACCCCACAACGCTGGGCGGCGTCACGGTCACGGTGGGCGGGCAGCCGGCCGCGCTCCAGTTCGTCAGCGCCGGTCAGCTCAACATCATCCTGCCGGTGCTGCCCAGCGGCCCCGCAACGCTGGTTGTCACGAATGCCGCCGGCTCTTACACAACCACCACGGTCGTGGCCGCGGCCGTCCCGAGCATCTTCTCGCTGGATGGTTCCGGCACCGGCCCCGCTGCCGCCATCAACGCCGCAACGGGCAAGGTCATCGGCCCCGCTGCGCCGCTGAAGAACGGCTCCGATTACGTGGAACTCTTCCTCACCGGCCTCGGCGTCACCACGACGAAGAGCGGCCTCGATTACGCGGATGCTCCGGTCACTCTCACCATCGGCGGCGTCAATTGTCCGGTGACCTACGCGGGCCGCGTCCCCGGCGTGCCTGGGCTCGATCAGGTCAACTGCCAGGTGCCCGCCGGAATTTCCGGTTCCGCCGTGCCCGCCATCGTCACCGCCGCCGGCCGGGCTTCCAATACCGTCACGCTCGCCATACAATAAGCGCGATGCCGACTGCGTTCCTCGCCGACCCCGTCTCGAAGCTGCACGACACCGGCCCCGGGCATCCGGAATCTCCGGCGCGCTTCGACGCGGCGCTTCAGGGACTCGGCAATCTGAAGCTCACCGACGCCGGCGCGCGTTCGGCGACCGACGACGAACTGGCGCTGTGCCACTCGCGCCCCTACATCGCGCTGGCCCGTCATGATGTGGAGATCGGCCGGGCGACGCTTTCCACCGGCGACACCGATCTTTCGCCGTCTTCGTTTAAAGTTGCGCTGCGCGCCGCCGGAACGTGTCTTGCGGCGATCGATCTCGTGATGGAGAAGAAGGCTCGCAACGCGTTCTGCATCGTGCGGCCGCCGGGACATCATGCCTCGGCGGCGCGCGGCATGGGCTTTTGCCTGTTCAACAACATCGCCGTTGCGGCGCGTTATGCGCAGGCACGCTTTGGTGTGGAGCGCGTGGCGATTGCCGATTGGGATGTCCACCATGGCAACGGCACCCAGGATATCTTCTACGCCGATCCTTCGGTGTTCTTCTTCAGCACGCACCAGTCGCCCTGGTATCCCGGCACCGGCAGCCCGGATGAGACGGGCGAGGGCCGCGCGAAGGGCCAGACCCTCAATGCGCCGTTTCCCTCGGGCGCGGGGCGCGAGCAGATTCTTGCGGCGTTTCGCGATCGCTGGATGCCGCGCATGGACGAGTTTCGGCCGGATCTGGTAATGATCTCCGCCGGCTTCGATTCGCGGCTGGGCGATCCGCTGGGGCAGTTTCGTTTGTCGGATGCGGACTTCACCGAACTCACCACTCTGGTGATGGAAGTGGCCGATAAGCACGCTGCCGGACGCGTGGTCTCGGTGCTCGAAGGCGGGTACAACCTCGACGGGCTGACGCGGGCCGTGCATGCTCACGCGGATGCGCTGAGCCGTATATGAAGCGAATTTCCACGAAGAACACCTTTTTCCTGAAGAAGGTGTTTCCCCTGATCTGGCTCGGCCTGGTTTCGTTCGCCATTCTGCGCGGGCCGAAACAGGGGGCGCGGACGATCGCGCCGCTCGTGCTGATCCTGCCGCTGGGCATTCTCTTCCTCGTGATGAGGCGATTCGTGTGGGATCTGGCCGACGAGGTTTACGATTGCGGCGACTACCTGCTCGTCAAGAAGAGCGGCGAGGAGGACCGCGTCGATTTTTCCAACATCATGAATGTGAGCACCACCATGATGGTGAATCCGCCCCGCATCACGCTGACGCTGGTGAATGCGGGCCGGTTCGGAAGAGAGGTCGTGTTCTCGCCCGTGCGGCGGTTCAATCTGAACCCGTTCGCGAAGGATGAGGTCGCCGCTGACCTGATGACGCGCGCCTACGACGCGCGTGTGCGCCGCTGAGCCCCGCGCTTATAGCGCATTGAGCCACGACGAGATCCGCCGCGCCGTGGAATAGCAGGCCCACGCCACCGTGTTCACCAGATCTCTGTCGCCGGGTTGCCGCCGCCGGAAGGCCGCTACCAGTTCCGCGTCCACCTGATAGGGCGCAATCGCGGCAAGCAGCGCGAGCCGGCCGGCGGGCTGAAGTGACGCGTCGAGCGGTTCGACCGCAGCTTCGAGCCACGCGCGGCCCAGCCCCGGGGCCTCGCCCCGCCACTGTGCCAGATACCGCAGAATCACGTCGCGCACTGCGGGATCCACGCTCTCTTCACCCGCTGCCTCCGCCGTCGCCGCAAAGCGCTGGAATCCGCCGGCGATGTTGGCGTCGCCACGCGCCCAGCTGAACTCCGGCGGGAGCGTGCCGGCAGGAGGAATCAGGAATTGTCCAGGCTGCGGATTCTGCGCGGCAAGCCGCGGCCGCAGGATTTTCCCCGACAGCGCGATGAGCTTTTCCTTCAGCGGACCCTGTCCTTTGAGCGGGACCGGCGAGGCATCGAGAAAGACATTGACGACGCGATTCAGATAGTGGAAGCCCACCGCGACGCCGATGATGGCGGGCGCCTCGGCTCGCGTAAACGGTGGCGCCGCGAGGATGGCGGCATCCGGCGAAAGAGTGGCAGCGGCCCATTGCGCGATGGCCTCCATTTTCGGGTCGGGAAGCGATTCCCCGCGCCAGACCGCGCGCGCCAGATCCGATTCGCCGAAGCTGTGCAGCATCGAGGTATGGATGTCGTAGCAGTACGGGCACGCATTCATCCGCGAAATCACGGCCGAGACGACCTCACGCAGCGGCCGTCCCTCGCGTCCCGCCGCCACGCATTCGCGCGCGCCGCTCCATACGCCGGCCATCAGCTCGGGATTCACCATGTGCAGGGTGAGCGGCGGGCCGATGACGAAATCGGCATCCATCTGCCCGAGCAACGCGCGCACCAGCGTGCCGGCGCGCGAGAAGTCCTGCCGCGCCAGATAACGGATCTGCAGCGGGGCGACTTTCTCAAAGAGGATACGGTCGATGAGCCGCACGTCCGTATTATGCCGCTGTGTGACTACTGTTGCTGCTGTTGTTGTTGCTGCTGATGCTGGTGCATCTGCTCGGGCTCTTCGTCGACGCGCGGGGGCGGGGCAGCGGCGGTCTCCTGCAGCAGTTCCGCTCCTTCGTCATCGACGGCCGGCCGCACCAGGACGTCGACCGACAGGCTCTGTCCGGCGTGGCCTTTGTAGACGCCACGCACCGGCGCAACGTCGCCGTAGTCGCGCCCCCAGGCAATGTGGATGTGACGCTCGCGCACGAATTCGCCCACCGTGGGGTCGAGGCCGATCCAGCCTTCGCCGGGAATGAAGGCCTGCACCCATGCGTGCGACGCCTGGCCGCCGATGACGCGTTCCATGGCCGACTGCGCATCCATGGCGGCGCGCGGAATCAGGTAGCCGGAAACGTAGCGGCCGGGAATGCCGCGGCGGCGGAGCAGCGCGAGCAGCAGGTGCGAGAAATCCTGACAGACGCCGGCGCGCGTGGACAAGGCATCTTCAACAGAAGAGTGGACGTGCGTGGCGCCGGGCTTGTAAGTAAAGTTTTCGTGGATCAGCCGCGCGGCCGCTTCGGCAAAGCCGCGCACAGTGCCGTCGCATTTGGCCTTTGCGGCTTCGGCCAGTTCGTCGAGAGCGGGCAGCAGTGGGCAGTAGCGGGTGGCGCAGAGCCAGTCGAAGTGCTCGTCCATCAGCGCCTCGCGCGTATGGTCGAAGTCGATGAGCGTGGCCGGCACGATGGGCTGCCACTCGGGCGGATGCACCAGCACGACGGTTTCCGACTCCACCCGAAGAGCGCGGTGTTCGGGCAGGATGTGAAAGCGGTGAACCCAGTTGCCGAAGAAGTCCTGATGGGCCGCGGGCCGCGAAAACGGATGCGTCGTGATGCGAAACGAAAGGCAGCTCTGCGTTTCGTCGTGACGCGGGCGCAGGCGCAGTTCGTTGTAGCTCTCGGAAACGGGGCCGTCGTAGGCGAAGACCGTTACATGAGCGAGCTTATATCGGTTCAGTTCCGGCATGGGCTGTGGTGGCTCTCTCCCGTGATCAGGATGCGACCGCGTAGTGGAAGTATTCGCGCGTGATCTGCTCGCCGACTGTGCGGCAGGTCAGCTGCAGTTCGGTCAGGAAGTTGTGCAGCCCCTGATCGAAGATCTCTTCAATGTTGTCGTACGTCAGGCGCTCATGCGCCTTGCCGGTGAGGCGCTCGGCTTCATTGGCATAGGTGCCGGGCACCGAGCCGCTGATCGCATAGAGCGAACTCTGCAGCGCGCTGATGTTAAAGCGGACCGAGCGCGGATGGCGGGCGTCGAGCAGCAGCAGTTCGGCCACCTTCATCGGCTCGATCTGGCTGTACTGGCGTTTATAGAATTCGTAGGCCGCGACGGACTTCAGCACCGCCATCCAGGAGTGGCTGCGCGCTTCGGTCAGAATGGTGGAGCCTTCCACCAGCTGGTGGTAATGAACGTCGAGCAGCCGGGCGGTCATTTCGGCGCGTTCCAGCACGCAGCCCGACTGCACGAAGTGCCAGCCCTCGTCGCGCGGCAGCGTGGCATCGCAGACGCCGTGAAAGCGGTGGCCGCCGCGGCGGATGACTTCGCAGAAGCGGGACAGGCCGCCGCCATCGTCACGCAGCCGGATGATCTTGTGATAGAGCGTGTTGATGTCTTCCCAGAGTTCGCGCGAGATGCGGTCGCGAATGGTGCGCGCGTTTTCGCGCGCCAGCATGATGCACTGGAAGATCGAGTTGGGATTCTCTTCCGAGTAGCCGAGGAAGTCAAAGGCCGTGTTGGCGCTGGCTTCCTCATACGTCTTATAGAAGCGCGAGCGTTCGCCGGTGATGGCGATCAGCGGATCCCAGCGGAGCTTGTAGGTATCCGGCGGCTGCTCCAGCAGCATGTGGTAGTTGACGTCCAGGATGCGCGCGGTGTTGTCGGCGCGCTCCATGTAACGGCCGATCCAGAAGAGCGAATCGGCGATGCGGGAAAGCATCATAAGTCACCTCGCATTGCTCCGGCCGCTTTCATTACACGTCACCTCGCAGAACCCAGGTGTCTTTGCTGCCGCCGCCCTGGGAGGAATTGACTACCAGCGATCCCCGCTGCAGCGCGACGCGCGTGAGGCCGCCGGGCACGATGGTGACCTTTTCGCCGTCGTACAGGCAGTAGGGCCGAAGATCGACGTGGCGCGCGCTCATGGTGCCGGTGGACGGGTCGAACGAGGGCACACGCGAGAGCGGAATCACCGGCTGCGCGATGTAGTTGCGCGGGTCGGCGATGAGGCGTTCGCGGAAATCGGCGATCGTTTTCTTGTCCGACGACGGGCCCATCAGCATGCCGTAGCCGCCGGATTCGCCCACCGCTTTCACCACCAGTTCGGGCAGGTGTTCGAGCACATAGGAAAGATGATCCGGCCGCGAGCAAAGGTACGTGTCGACGTTGTGCAGGATGGGATCTTCACCGAGATAGTACTTAATGAAGTCCGGCACGTAGGCGTAGATGGCTTTGTCGTCGGCGACGCCGGTTCCGATGGCGTTGGCCAGGGCGATGTTGCCGGCGCGGTAGGCGTTCATCAGGCCGGGCACGCCGACCAGCGAATCGCTGCGGAAGGCGAGGGGATCGAGGAAGTCGTCATCCACGCGGCGGTAGATGACGTCGACGCGCGTGAGGCCGTGAATGGTCTTCATGAAGACCACGTCGTCGACCACCACAAGGTCGCGGCCTTCCACGAGTTCGATGCCCATTTCCTGCGCGAGGAAGCAGTGTTCGAAGTATGCGCTGTTGTAAAGACCGGGCGTCAGCAGCACGATGTTCGGGCGCTCGCCGGAGCGCGGCGACAGGCTGCGCAGAATCTGCACCAGTTCGGCCGGGTAATGATCCACCGGCATGACTTCGCAGACTTCAAACGCCTGGGCGAAGGTGCGGCGCATGACGAGCCGGTTTTCCAGAACGTAGGAGATGCCGCTTGGCGACCGCGCGTTGTCTTCAAGAACCAGATACTGGCCCGTGGAGGAGTCGCGCACCAGATCGATGCCCGCAATGTGGACGTAAATGCCGCGCGGCACCGAGAGCCCCACCATTTCGCGCCGGAAATGCTTGCACGAATAGACCAGGTGACGGGGAATGATGCCGTCTTTGAGGATGCGCTGCGGGCCGTAGATGTCCTGCAGGTAGTAGTTCAGCGCCATGACGCGCTGCGCGAGGCCGCGCTCGATGGTGTCCCATTCGGACCTCGGGATAATACGGGGAACCAGGTCGAACGGGAAGAGCCGTTCGGTGCCGCGCCCATCGGCATACACCGTGAAGGTGATGCCCTGCACGAGGTAGGAAAGATCCGCCAGTTTGCGCCGCTCCTCGAAGGTTTCGAGGGGCATGGAGGCGAGCTGTTCATACATCGCCGCCGCGCAGGGACGAGGTTTTCCGTCCGGCGCAATCAGTTCGTCATAAAACGTGCCGGGGTCGTAACCTTCAAACAGAAGCCGGTTGGATGGGTGAGCGGAGGCAGCCGATGACATAAGAGATCTCTTAAAATTCGGCCTCTCGAGCGGACAAGGGTCGCTGCCGTTTCTTTCCCCGTATTGTAACCGACCGTTATTGGTGAACCGCTTCCAGCATGCGCCATTCGCGTTCCTGAAACTCGCCGGCAATGCGGAGACCGGCGGCGGTGAGTGCGGTGGTGACGAGCGGGATGTCGGCGGCCTCGAAGCCGCTGAGTATTGCGCGGCCCGCCGGTTTGAGGATGCGGGCCCATTCGGGCGCAAGGTCGGCAATCCAGGCGGGGCTGATGTTGGCGGCGATGAGATCGGCCGAGGCCGGGGGCAGATCGCCCGCCGAGGCGACGGTCACCTGAATGTTCAGGCCGGCGCGTTCGAAGTTTTCGCGGGCGACGTCGACGGCTTCGGGATCGTTATCGCAGGCGACGACCGAACCGGCGCCCAGCTTGATGGCCGCTTCGGCGAGGATGCCGGAACCGGTGCCGACATCGGCCACGGCCATGCCGGGGCGGAGATTGCGTTCGATGGCCTCGAGGCAGAGCCGGGTGGTTTCATGAGCGCCGGTGCCGAAGGCGAGACCGGCGTTGACTTCGATGCGGATGCGGCCTTCGGGCGTGGGGTCGCCGCGCCATTCGGGGCAGACGAAGATGCGCTCGCCGATGAGCATGGGCTGCAGATGCTCGCGCGCGAAGGCGACCCAGTCGCGGTTATCGGCGGGCGTGGGCGTGCCGCCGAAGCGGGCGAGAATTTCGGCCTCGCTGGCATCCTGAAAGAAGGCGCGGAGCGTGGCGGTGGTGTCGGTGTCGGCCAGTTCGATGACGCCGGTGGAGCCGGCTTCGAACAGATCGGCGATCAGAATATCTTTTTCGGGTTGCCCGCAGTTAAGGTCGATTGAGAACATAGAGAGTTATATGAAACTTCAGGGCATGTACGCGGCGGCTGCAACGCCATTTGACCACAGCGGCCAGGTATGGCGGGTAAAAGTCCAGCATAACTTCGACAAGTGGAGCCGGACGTCGCTGGCCGGTTTCGTGGTGGGAACGCTGGCGGGCGAAGGGCCGCTGCTGGAGCCGGACGAGAAGATCGAGCTGCTGCGGGTGGCGCGGGAAGCGACGCCGGCCGAGCGCACGATGATTCTCGATGTTTCCTGCGACGGCGTTCACGTGGCCGGTAAGCTGGCGCGCCGGGCGGCCGAGGCGGGAGCCGACGCCGTGGTGTGCGTGGTGCCGCACGAATACCGCAACATGATGTCGGGCCCGGAGACGCAGGCGCTGTTCTACCGCGCGCTGGCGGACCAGTCGCCGGTGCCGGTGATTCTGCACAATGCGCCGCTGATTACGAGCGTGGATCTGGGCGCGGAAACGGTGGCGGAGTTGTCGCAGCATCCGAATATTGCGGGCATCATTGAGGCGGGCTGGTCGGCGACGCGGGTGACGCATCTGCGGTCGCTGGTGCGGAAGGAGTTCGCGGTGCTGGCCGGGCTGGAGAGCCAGGTGTGGGAGTCGCTGAAAGCCGGGGCGAGCGGGGCGGTGCTGCCGTTTGCGAGCGCGGCGCCGTATGCGACGATCGCCGTCTGGGAGGCCTTCCGGACGCGCGAGGAGGAAGCGGGCGTGGACTGGCAGGCGCGGATTACGCATCCCGGCAGTCTGGTGACCGATGTTTACGGGGTGGCAGGGCTGAAGTACGCGATGGATCTGAACGGCTACTACGGGGGCCCGCCGCGGCTGCCGTTTGTGCCGGTTTCGGCGGATGCGCGGCGGGAGATCGAAGAGGCGTTTCGCGATCTGAAGGGGTAAGGCGCGGGCTGGGCGTTGTTTTCGCACGTTCGAAGCCAATTCCTTTCGTTGTTTGACCGCGCACGTCGGCCGCCCGAGTGGCGGCCGTCGTGCGCGAGGTCCCGCTCGCGGCGTTTTTGCACGTTCGAAGCCAATTTCTGAACCGGTACGCCGACGGCCGCTGAAATTTTGCACGTTCGAACCCAATCCCGTGCGGCGGCGATTTGAAAAAACGAAGCCAAGCGCTCCGCGCCAGGAACTCCGCGCCAGGAACTTCACACCATGAACTTCACGCCAGGAACTCCGTAAGGTGAATAAACATCCACGATTTTGCACGTTCGAACCCAATTTCGTGAAGGCAAACGAAAAAACGAACCCATCGAATCCGGCCAGCTTCCTCTGGCGATAGCGAGCCGTGCAGACACACTACGGCTGCGTCGGGCGGGATCGTGCAGGAGAAGAGACGCGGGCCGGGCAAGGCGGCCCGCTCTGCGAAAGTGCGTGTCAAAGATCCGTATGAGACACGTTCCGAAACCTGTGCCGCGAAGCGTTGCTGCAGCGCCGCCCGTCTCCAATTCCGACGGTTTCCCGCGCCGGCGGTCCGGTTCGACCGTGTGTGGACGCTTTTCGGTCCAAAAGAACTGCGATCTCGGGAAGCCGGGACGGTGAAGCTCGCCTCCTGGGCAGAGAATAACATGCGGAAGCCGCGCCGGGGCCACGGGCGGTCACGATGTTGTTGATTCTATTTGGGAAAACTATGCGGGAGCCTGCGAAATGACGTGGGCCGTAACGGCCAGGCGGAACGCTTCCGTTTGCCTGTTGGGAGGGATGCCGGCTGCTACTTTGCCTGCTTTGCCTACTTTGCCAGCGCCTGCAGAGCTTCCGTCACATGCTGCCGGAATGCTGTCTGGGACGAATAGACGTGCCGGATGATGCCAAACTTATCGATGACGAAAGTCACGCGGCCGGGGATAATCCCGAGCGTCTTTTTCACGCCGTAGAGTTTGCGGACGCGACCGCCGGGGTCGGCGAGAAGCGTGAAGGGGAGGCTGTATTTGGCGGCGAACTGGCTGTGGGAGTCGGTGGAATCGTCGCTGATTCCCACGATTTCGGCACCGGCCGCCTCGAATCGGGGCGTTTCGTCGCGGAAAGCACAGGCCTGGGCGGTGCAGCCGGTGGTGTCGTCCTTGGGGTAGAAGTAAAGGACAGCGGCCTTCTTTCCTTTTAAGTCGCTCAGCCGGAAGGATTTGCCGGTTTGATCCTGCAGGGCGAAATCGGGAGCGGGGGCGCCGGGTGACGGAACAGGCATGAACGACCAGAAATATTATAATTCATCGCATGAAATGCCGCCGAAAATAGTTATAAATCCGCCAGCAGGAACGGGATAGCCGCGGTTTCGATGGCGGGCAGCACGTCGGTCAGTTCGTGGTCGGAATCCAGTTCGACGAGCCGGGCATTGGGATGTGCGGCGACGAAGGCGCGGGAGAGGGCGATTGGGACCACGTCGTCGTTGCGCCCGTGGAAGATGAGCGTGGGCTGGGAGAAGTCGGGAAACGGCGGGTAATGGAGAGCGTCTTCGATCAGCGAATAGCGGATGGGGCGGGTCAGGAGGTCGGCGTAATGGAAGACGTCGATGGAAGGGGATTTGCGGGGAGTTCCGGTCGCCGGGTCGGTCGAATCGGGCCACCTGGCCTGCCAGCGGGGGGCGAAGTCGAAAGCGGGAGCGAGCAGGACAACGCGGCGCACTTCGGGGTGCCGGGCGGCGTAGAGGGCTGCCAGATAGCCACCCATGCTGGACCCGATCAGGGAAACGGGCTGGGAAGCGAGTGTTTTTTCGAGGAGCGCAAGCTGGCGGGAAATGGTGAGATTGGGGAAGTCGCCCTCGTCAAGGGCGGGGATGTGCAGGTCGACGCCATGGCTGGCGAGGGCGGACTGGAACTGGCGGGCCTTGCGGGAACGAGGGCCGGAGGCGAAACCGTGAAAGTAGGCAAACATTTGTAGTCGAAGTACTTAGAGAAGAAAATATCACGAATTATGCCGGAACTGTTGCGGTGGAGTTACGGAGATGGTAGATTGGTTTTGTCGCCGCGAGCGGGCTGAAAGGCCGAAGCGGGGGCAAGATTGGCGGACTGCAAAAGTAAGCAATTTTGCAGAAGGCAATCGGAGTCTGAACGCTGAACGGCGTTGCCGATGCGACTGCACTTGCAAAGTGTGTGTCATTGGTGGTAAAACAAGTAAGACTCTCGTAAGGCGGGTAACAAGCTGTAGAGGTAGAGCTGCTGGGAAGTTTCCTCAGTGTCAGGCCCTTCGGTGGTAACGACCTTCCTGTAAG
>Ga0214192_1000158_pt1 | contig 41479 bp, 29 predicted proteins | sample TroBogEpilimnion_44_FD_153030 | JGI IMG/M metagenome (GOLD analysis project Ga0214192, IMG submission 153030) | Freshwater microbial communities from Trout Bog Lake, WI - 29JUL2008 epilimnion | ecosystem: Environmental > Aquatic > Freshwater > Lake > Epilimnion/Euphotic zone | place: Trout Bog... | reverse complement strand
TTCGTGCACCCGTTTTCAAGCTTGAATCGCTCGACGGCCGGTCGCCGCTGCTCGACCGGTGTCACTGGGACCTGATCGCTGTCAGTGGGTTCCATCGCCACGAAATGTCCTTCGTTGTCCAACCCAACCCGATCCTCCATGGACACGAACTCGCACTGCCGGCGGAACAGACTCTGCTGAAGATCGACTGTGAGATAGCTGCTGGTCGGGGCGACCGCTACGAATGCGCCCGAACTGTCGAGTAGGATCTGCCTGAGTCCGTTGGCGAAGTTGTCGACGGTAGCAGCAGCCAGAAGGAAAACAGGTTGATTGCGCGTCGTACGGCTCGTCGAGAGTCCGACCTCCCAGATGCTCCGGGATCGCGGACGCAGTTGCTGGTAGCGAACACAGAGCGCGTCGGCCATAGGGCGAATGAGGCCCTCGACATCCAACTCGTGGATTAGGGCCTCTTTGGAAGTAATTTCAAGGTTCGAACACCATCGTTCCGAGTGGCGGCAGATGGCCGCGAAGGTGCCGTCCTCGTAATCGACGATTCTTCTGGGACAGTCGGCGTTGCGTGGATGTGGACAGGGATAGCGGGCCCCGAAATCCTCCGTCGGCCGGAGATGAGGCCGTACCAAAGGGAAGTCCTCGCCGCAGACGTGCTCCCAGTATGCCGGGACATCACAAAGCCCCGGAATGGTTTCAAGCGCGCGCCATAGCCTGGTCAGCTTTCGCATATGGCACCTGTTCCTGACTACGCACGAAGCCGCGGGCACGCAGCCAGTCTTCGATCACCATTGCTTCTTCGCCACGGTTGTAGCCAGCTTTGTTGCCCGCCCGGATTGTCACGGAGCGAGGCCTCTTCTCTCCATCGAGCTTGATCTTGAATACCGCCTTCCTGAGCTGAGGCTTTTGTTCCACCTCGCGGCCAACGATGGCGAGGGCCTTGAACAGATCCTCGGCACGGTGCGTTTCGGTGTGTTCGAAGGCTCCTTCCCACGAGTACTCAACCTCGCGGAGCCGGATTGATTCGATTCCTTCCACGTCTCGGCACTGGAGTGCGGCCGGACCGTCTAGTTTCAGCGGGTCCAGCGTGTATTTCTCGGCGAATACGAAGCGGTTCGGATCGCCGAACAGTCGGCACCCAAAAGTCGTGCGCAGTTCCCGAAGGTCCGCGAGAGTGGAGGCATTGATGCGCATCTCGTTGTGTACGACATCGAGAATGACTACGTCCGTCTTCTCCGGCCGGAAAAACGTGGACGCGGACTGCCCACCCTTCCGGCTCGGTTCTCGCCGGCAGGTTTGGCCGTGCTGAACGAGGAACCGCACCTCGCCAGGCGAGTCCTTCCGGATGATCTGGCATCCGTTCCCCCGTTTTTTCGACTGGAAGTACTGATTGAGGTCCTCTTCGAGGGAACTCAGGTCGGTCGGCAGTTCGACGATATCCAGGAGCACACCGGGATTCGCCGCCCGATAACTTTCGAAGGTTTTCCGTTTCTCGAACAGGGCCTCGCGTTGTTTTCGCTCCAGCACCCGCGGGTCGGACAGATAGATCCGAGCGGCGAGGTCGGGTGCCGTCACCTCGCTTTCGACCGGCAACCCGGCCTGATCAGCCAATTCCAGGAGTTCCTCGAACTGGTCGTCGCTGCTGAAGTTCCCGACGACGTGGAGCGCCTCCACCAGTTCGGACGGCATGTCCTCGTCGGGTTGCGCCAGAATTCCCGCGAGCCCGAGGTAGTCGATCTCGTCTCCCTCGGTCGCGGGCAGCGCGAACCCCTTCATGTCAAAAAACAGCCGATGCGGATCGAGGAGCCGGATAAGGCTGTCCGGCTGAAACCGCTTCAACTGATCCGCCTCTGCAAAGCTCCTGAGCTTGAGCGCCATCTTGTTGATCCTCCTTGATATAGCGAGTCTGAAAGGCAGGCGGGACCCACGAGAATCCGAGGCGTTCAGTCGGCCGAAAACAGATTCAAAACAACAGGCTATCATGGCGAATGAAAGGCGAACAAGATTTGCACAGAAGAACCCGCTGACGTGGGGTCAGATCCAGTTCTTGACAGAATCCGGCTGTGGAAAACTTTCGGGTCGATGCTTGATTTGGCGCGCCCAGCGGTACCGAGCGATACAGATTCTTTACACTCGTTGGTTGGGGAGTTTTCCGATGCCGCTGAACTACAAGGCAATCCGCGAGGAGAATGAGCGCGAGTACGGCGTCGGCGTTGGTCGATGGGGCCAGTCTCTGCTGGCTAATCGGTACGATGACCGAACGCATTTCCTGTACGAGTTGTTGCAAAATGCTGAAGACGCTATTACGCGTCGCTCCCGGAATTCAGACCGGCGGTCCGTCCAGTTTCATCTTGGGCCACAACTGTTGGAGATTCGGCACTTCGGCAAGCCGTTTGATGAAGCCGATGTTCGCGGGATATGTGGGATCGGGAAGAGCACGAAGAGTGCAGACCTGACCGCCATCGGAAGATTCGGAATTGGGTTTAAGTCTGTCTATGCGTACACGGATCGTCCGGAGGTTCACTCTGGTGCCGACCACTTCGCCATTGAGAGCTTCGTCTGGCCTGTCGAGATTCCACCTGCGGACCAACTATTAGGGCAAGACGAAACACTTATTATCTTGCCCTTGAAGGAACCAAGTGATTCAGCCGAGATCCGCGAGGCGTTGCACAATCTTGGCGCACGAACTCTCTTGTTTCTGAGAGAAATCGAGGAGATCGAATGGAAGACCGAAGGCGGACCAAGCGGTTTATACCTTCGCAGTCAGCCAGAATACCTCGACGAGGGCGTTCGTCGCGTTACGCTCATCGGTGAAGTCTCAGATGGAGCGGTCTTCGAAGAAAAGTGGCTTCTATTCTCGGCGCCAGTCTCCAACGATGAAGGGAACCAAGTGGGCTACGTCGAGGTTGGTTTTCTAATGGGGAATGACGGTCGTGCTCGTCAGGAAGTCATCACCCGAGTCGGCACGTCCCCTTTGGTCGTCTTCTTTCCGACAGTCTTCGAAACGCATCTTGGTTTTCTGGTTCAGGGTCCGTATCGGACGACGCCGAGTAGGGACACCATACCCCCGCGTAACTCTTGGAACCAAAGTTGCGTAGAGAAGACGAAGACCGTCCTCAATAACGCCTTACATTGGCTACGCGACAACGGTCTTCTTGACATCAATGTCCTGCGCTGTCTTCCACTCGACCGGTCAAAATTCGCTCCCGGCACGATGTTCGCGCCAGTTTTCGATTCAATCAAGGGCCTTCTTGCGGCTGAGCCCTACATTCCCTCCCATGGTGGGGGACATGCTGCGGCCCGGGGTTCGGCCATTGCGCGTACGCAGGAGCTTCGAGAACTGTTCACTCCCGAACAGCTTTCGAACTTGCTGAAGACCCCCGAACCGCGCGCATGGGTAACGGGTGAGATCTCTGATGATCGGACGCCGGAGATCTACCGCTATCTGATTCAAGAGCTTGGTGTGGAGGAGTTGCGACCGGAATCGGTAATTACGAAGCTGACGGCCGAGTTTCTTGAGGCGCAATCCGATCCGTGGATCGCTCAGCTATACACCTTTCTGGCGGGACAGCGCGCGCTGCTGTTCAGGGCCAAGAGTCTGCCGCTGGTGAGGCTTTCAAACGGCCGCCATGTGCAGCCGTTTGCTAACGGTCGAGAGCAAGCGTTCTTACCGAGCACTTTCGAGACGGGGTTTCCCACAGTTCGGGCAGCTGTTTGCGCTCGTGAGGAAGCGCTGGAGTTCTTGCGGGCACTCGGACTGACGGAGCCTGACCCGGTCGATGACGTCATCTGGAACGTCTTGCCGAAGTACCGAAAGACTCCCGTCGAGGCCGTATCGGACCTTCAATACGAGGCCGACATTCAGCGGGTTCTTGCGGCTTATCGAACTGATTCCGACAAGCGCAGAAAGGAATTGGTTGACGAATTGGCGCGCACTCCCTACGTGCACGCTGTAGACGCTGGCAGTAGGCATTCTGCCATGGTGAAACCCACCGAAGTCTATCTTGCGACGGATCGGCTACAGGGCCTCTTCGAGGGGGTCTCCGGAGTCTATCTGGTCGACCGCAAATTTTCTTGCCTCCAGGGCGATGAGGCACGCGCCTTACTGGAGGCCTCCAATGCGCTTCGGTACCTTCGCCCCGTGCCCACGAATTCCATCGACTGGCAGAAGATGGCAAAACTGCGCGAACAGGCTGGACACGCGGAAACTTCCGGCCAAAAGGACCGAGTAGTAGATTGGAGCCTGCACGGCCTCGCGCCGATGCTAAAGGTCTTCGCCGTGCTCGGCGTAGGGCAGCGGCGAGATAGAGCCCGGCTCTTATGGGAAGAACTCGCCCACCTGGAGGAGCGACGCGGCAAGGGCGTGTTTACTGGTGACTACTCGTGGAGTCACTACGGGCAGTACAGCGCCCCGTTCGATGCTGCGTTTGTCCAATTTCTCAACGAGAAGGAGTGGATACCAGACGAAAGCGGCGATCTCCGCGCCCCCTCACACGTTCTTTTCGAGTCGCTGCATTGGAAGGAAAACCCCTTCCTTCAATCGAAGATTCACTTCAAGGCACCGATCATTGATCAGCTCGCAGCAGAAGTCGGCATTGAGGCTGGCGCGCTCGATCTCCTACGCAAGCTTGGCGTTACAACAGAAGCTGAATTGCGCACAAAGCTCGGACTCGATCAGCCAGATACCACGGAAGAGCAAGTCTCCAGCGAGGTGGATTCGACCGAGCAATCGCCAAATGAATCCCCAGCAGGCGAAGATGCCGGTCCCCGCCACGACACTGCTGACGAGGAGCCCAAAGTCACTGGATCTGGCGATCAGCCCCGCCAGGGAACGCCCTCTGGAGATCCGACAGGCCAACCAACGGGCGGGAATAATCACGGGCAGCATGCGTCTGATGTAGGCGGCGGCCGAAGCACAGCAGGATCCAACTCTGGGAAGGCGAAGTCTGCCGGGGGAACAGACGCCAAGCCCGGTGCTGGCGGTCATGACCACGACTCGACGGCAAAACCGGCGGGGGACAATGGTGCTCCGCCCTTCATTTCGTATGTAGGAACCAGCCACGAGTCGTCAGACGATGGGCACGATGACTCTGCGGCTGAACATCGAAAAGCGCTCGAAGAAGCGGGAATTCGTTATGTGCTGAACACCGAGCGGGACCTCGTTCCTACGCTCTACGGAAATCCAGGCTTCGACCTTTACGAAAGGAACGATGCTGATGAGGAGATTCGTTGGGTTGAGGTGAAAGCCATTTCAGGGGCATGGAAGGGGCGCGAGGTGGTGTTGACCCACACGGAGTACACGTGTGCCCAGCAACACGGCAGGGACTACTGGCTGTATGTTGTTGAAAACGCAGACAAGCCAAACCTGAGACGACTATTTCGCATTCAGGATCCCGCTGGCAACGCGCGGAACTTCAAATTCGACCACGGATGGGCACAGATCGCCCGACCTGATTAGGCCTTGCCTTAACCAGACGCGCAGTCCCGGAAATAAACGCCGAGTCGTGCAACGTGATGCAACATAGTTTGTCGTTGCGGGCATCGTGCGACTAGGTGTAGTATCGACTTAAATAGGTTTACATGCCTGTACAAGTTGGAGATCTCACGTACTTCACCAACAACGAAGTGTCTGAAGAGCTGGGCATCACCCGGCAGACGCTCTGGCGTTGGCGCGAAAAAGGGAAAATCCCGGCAGGGGTCCGTTACCGGACACGGCAGGTCTTATTTACCGCTGACGAATTCGGTCTGATTCGGGACCACGCAAACAAACTGGAACCCATCGAATTCGGTGGCAATGTGCAACTCGGACTTTTCGGAAGAACGCGACGTCAGGAAGGGGCGTAATGGAAAACAAGTCAAAAAAGGCGGTGGTTCTACTGAGCGGCGGCCTTGATTCAACGACTGTCGCCGCCATTGCGAAGAGTGAAGGTTACGAGGTCTACGCCCTCTCGTTCGCCTATGGCCAGCGCCATAGCTGGGAACTGGAGGCGGCCGGGCACGTGGCACGTTCCCTGGGTGTCGTCCAGCACAGGACTGCCCAAATCGATCTGCGGGCCTTCGGGGGGTCCGCGCTTACGGATGACATCGGGGTCCCGAAGGGGCGTGCGATCAGTGAGATGTCCCATGGCATTCCGGTGACGTACGTCCCGGCCCGCAACACGATCTTTCTCTCATTCGCCTTGGCTTGGGCGGAAGTCCTCGGATGCAACGACATTTTCATCGGGGTCAATGCCCTGGACTACAGCGGATATCCCGATTGCCGCCCCGAGTTCATTGAGGCCTTCGAAACGATGGCCAACCTCGCGACCAAGGCTGGAGTGGAAGGCCGACAACGGCTCAAGATTCACACTCCCCTTATCGCCCTCTCAAAGGCAGAGATCATTCGCAGGGGTATTGGATTGGGGGTGGACTACGGGCTCACGAGCAGTTGCTATGACCCCGCCCCAACTGGCGAGCCCTGCGGGCAGTGCGACTCATGTTTGCTTCGCCAGAAGGGCTTCAGCGAGAACGGAGTCTGCGACCCATTGCAATATCAGGAAACGCAGTATCGGGCTTCTGCATGAGCTACGCCGTCAAAGAGATCTTCTACACGCTTCAGGGTGAAGGGGCACAGGCGGGTCGTCCTGCCGTTTTTTGCCGCTTCACCGGCTGCAACCTCTGGTCGGGGCGTGAGACTGATCGATCTAGGGCTATCTGCCAATTCTGTGATACAGATTTCGTGGGTGTCGATGGACTTGGAGGTGGGAAGTTTGAAACCGCCGAGGATCTGGCAGCAGCCGTCGAGCAGAAATGGTCCGGCAATTCCTCGCTCGGGAGAAGATTTGTCGTCTGTACGGGCGGGGAACCGCTTCTCCAACTGGACGAGCCTCTTATCGAAGCATTCCACTCTCGGGGTTTCGAAATCGCCGTGGAGACCAATGGGACTCTGCCGGCGCCCGCAGGCGTGGACTGGCTCTGCGTGAGCCCAAAGGCGGGAGCAGAACTAAGGCAGAAAAGCGGAGACGAATTGAAGCTCGTGTACCCGCAATCAGGCGCCGAGCCCAGCGACTTCCACACGCTCTCATTCGGGCAATTTTTTCTACAACCGATGGACGGGCCCAGGCGCGCTATAAACACCGATTTGGCGGTGCAGTATTGTCTTGATCATCCGGTCTGGCGCCTGAGCGTTCAGACCCACAAAATATTGGGCATTCGATAGGGGAAGGCTATGGAGATCTTCAAGGAGTTCATAATCGAGGCGGCGCACAGGTTGCCGAATGTCCCGCAAGGACACAAGTGCGGGCGTCTCCATGGCCACAGCTTCCACATCCAGGTTCACGTCCAGGGTCCTCTCGACCAGCACCTTGGATGGATTATCGACTTTGCGGACATCAAGGGAGCTTTCAAACCCATCGAGGAACAAATCGACCATAACTATTTAAATGAAGTCGAGGGCCTGGAAAACCCCACAAGCGAGAATCTAGCGCGCTGGCTGTGGCGAAAACTGCGGCCAGCACTTCCGACGCTAAGCAAGATCGTGGTACAGGAAACATGCACGACCGGCTGCATTTATAGTGGCGAAATGGAGGGATGATGTACGACGTCCAAAGCCATAAAGACGATCGTCAGATCCCCATCGACAAGGTCGGGGTTTGTGATCTGCAGTATCCGATCGTCGTTCTGGACCGACAGAGCCAGCGGCAATCGACGACGGCCAAGCTTTCGATGTCCGTGAGTCTGCCTCATCAATTCAAAGGGACGCACATGAGCAGGTTCATCGAGGTGTTGAACGCCCACCGCGGCGAGGTCACGATGCGGACCCTGCCAGTGATTCTCGGCGAACTGAAAGCCAGGCTGAACGCGGAAAGCGCTCATATGGAGGTAACGTTCCCGTACTTCCTGGAGCGGACTGCTCCTGTTTCTGGCGCAACCGCGCTGATGGATTATCAATGCAAGTTCACCGGCGAGGCAAACGGCGGCAGTGCGGACTTCGTGCTGTCCGTGTGTGTGCCGGTGACCAGCCTCTGCCCCTGCAGCAAAGCCATCAGCGACTACGGTGCGCACAACCAAAGGGGCCAGGTCACGATCGACGTCCGGACGGGAAAGACAGCCGACGGCCTTCCAGCACTGGTATGGATCGAGGAATTGATTGAGGCCGCTGAATCATCGGCCTCCGCGCCGGTCTATCCACTCCTGAAGCGGCAAGACGAGCGTCACGTCACAATGCAGGCATTCGACAACCCAGTCTTTGTAGAGGATCTTGTCCGAAACGTGGCGTTAAAGCTTCAGGCCGACGAGCGAGTCACCTGGTTTCGTGTTCACGCACTGAACGAAGAGAGCATACACAATCACAACGCCTTCGCACAGATTGAATGGCGTCGGTAGCGCGCCCGGCGCCTACACCAAACGAAATGCTTATCCGAATCATCACATCCTGTACTGGCGAGAAGATCATCACCGATGATCGGCAGCTGACCCTCGCTGATTTTCAGCAGGGTGCCGGCCATGTCTCGAAACGCGAAGCCGAACTGCAAAGCCGGGGCACCCGCGCGATCGATCTCTATAGTGGGCTGCAGCATCAAAGGCTGATGCGCGGCATTAATGCGGTCGGCGCCAACCCTGATTCCGGGATCTCAACCGAGACATGGATAGTTTCGGCCGGTTACGGACTGATTCCGGGAGACCGCAGCATCGCGCCGTACGAAGCCACGTTTATCGGAATGACGAGCGCACAGCGAAGATCGTGGGCTCGTCAGCTTCAACTCCCCTCGGCTATCCGGGCCGTACTGGCAAAACCAGCTGACCTGATTTTTGTACTGCTCGGTGACGACTACCTCGATGCCTGCGAGCTCGATGCCACCGTCGAACTTGGCGGGCCATGCCTACTTTTCTGCGGAGGGCGAGCGGCGAAGCGGCTACCCGAACTTGCCGATCTCCACAAGGTCGAATTGGCAAATGCCCACGCTAAACAATTTTCGTGCGGCCTCGTGGGTCTGAAAGGTGAGCTGGTCAGTCGGTATCTGGAAGGGCTCTCTTCAGGGCGCTTCACACTGCAGGAGCTTCAGGTATCTGCTAAGCCGTTGGACCTGGTGGGAGCACCCCCCCCTGCAGTTTTGGCACGGCGTTCGGCAGCTCGTGCGAACGTGGCGGTCGACAGAGTCATCTCAATTCCGGCAAGCTGGCAAAACAAGCCTCACCGCGACAAGCTCATGTATTTCATCCCGGAATGGGACGATCTCGTGGACGGTGAGTTCGATTTCGAAAACGACATTCATTCCGGTGGTTCTGGTGACTGGTCGAATGAGGTCTATGCCCACCAGATGTACCAGGAGCCTAACTACGACGGTCTTTTAATCTCGAAAGTAGTCGCAGAGAAAAGCAGAAAGAAGAAAGAACGCATCAACCAGCTCGGCGTCCACCGTTTCCTGCGCGTGCCGAGAGATTTTCCGATCATGGGCGACTGTGGGGCTTTTGGCTACATTAACGAGAAGGTCCCGCCATACACGACCGAGGAGATTCTCGAGTACTACACGCGGCTCGATTTCGATTTGGGCGTCTCGATTGACCATCTCATCGTGACGGCGACTGACGCCGAGAAGAGGGAACGTTATGACCTTACGATCGAGAACGCTGCCCAATTCCTGAAGGAACACGGCAAAGCCAAACTCCCGTGGACACCAATTGGCGCAGTCCAGGGCTGGGACTCCGCCAGTTATGCCGCGGCAGCCAAGAAATACGTCGCGATGGGCTACAAGTACATCGCTCTCGGAGGTTTGGTTCGGACCTCAACCACGGAGATCCTCGAAGTGCTTAGCCGGGTTCACGAGGTAGTTCCTTCGAACGTGAAGATCCACCTTTTTGGGCTGGCCCGCCTTGCCGCTCTCGGGGAGTTCGCCAAACTGGGGGTCCGCTCCGTCGACAGTGCATCGCTTTTGCGTCGCGCGTGGATGGGTACGGGTCAAAACTATCTGACTGGCGATGGGAAATTTTACACCGCGATACGCATCCCGGAGGCTGGCAAGAGTTTTCGCGCCAAGCGTATGGTGTCGGAAGGTCGAGCGTCTGCCCGCACAGTTGAGGATCTTGAAGCTAAGTGCATGGACGCGATGCGGCGCTTTGACCAGAACGCGATTAGTGTAGATGCTGTGCTCGACGCGCTGGAAGAGTATGACCATCTCATCACCCCCGACCGCCCACCGACCCGGGAACTCTTGCGCGAGACCCTGGAAGCACGCCCCTGGCGATCCTGCACATGTGAAATCTGTCGACGAGACGGCATTCAGGTATTGATCTTCAGAGGTAATAACCGGAATCGCCGTCGGGGTTTCCACAATACCTTTGTGTTCTATCGCCTACTGCAACGGGCACTCGCCGGTGAACAAGTAGGCTTTCTGAAGTCCGGCGTCAATGGAATTCAGCAGCGCTCTCTTTTTGGGGATGATGAGGATATCCTCGAAGAGGTCGCCCGTGCGGTTTGATCTTCATCTACGTCAGAATGTAAGACAGCGGCTCGCCGATATGTCATCGCAGATGGCGCTCTGGGATGCCGGGGCAAGCCACTCGACTGAACTGTACTCCCGACTGGTGGATGCAATCCAGCCGTTTTCTCACACCACTGTTGCCTCGGACCTCTTCGTCGGAGGGGCAGATGGAACCGGGGACTTTCCCGTTGTCGCATATGGGGATTCGTTCGTCTACGCGACAGTCGCGGCGGCGACGCTGTATGAATCCGATCCCGTGCATGGATTGCGGGAGGTAGATACCGGGCTTAATCCACTCGTCGAGTTCACGTGGCTGTCAGGAAGCGCTCAACAGCGAACCGCCTCACTGCTTGACTCCTTCGAGCGTCTCGCCGGGCACAGCGTCGATGAAGTCATTCTTGGGTCCGACTACCCCGAAATTCGAAGTGGCGGACGGGTTGATGTAGGGACGGTCCGGGCCGGCCTGATCGTCCCACCCGCTCACGACGCTGGAAACGTGGGTGTTCAGCTTCGGACAACCGCTGAACTGGCGGCGGCCTTGCGGCTTATTGAGACCGCGCCACCCGGAGCGTTTGTCTTCACCGATGGCACGATGACGCTACCTTTTGTTCACCGAAATCGACAGAGTCTCTTCTTTGAACACTTACGCAGGTACTGCTGCGTCCGGGCGCGGGAGCGGGGAGTCACTTTCGCGGCCCTGTCAAAATCCCATGGATTGCCATCTGGCGTTCGACTCGATGAAGCCGCACGGGACAAGTTTGGGCAATCCGTTCCAGAACACTGGTTCCTTCGGATGCCGGAAGCTGATCGCGATGGATGGTCCCCTGTGCCCCCAGATGGCCCACGAGTTCCGCCTGTTGGGGCTGTCACCTACCTGTTCCGATTACATCGAACAACCCCGGTAATGCGTCTGGACCTTGATGCGCATCATTGGGAGGTTGCTGGGAAATCACCCGAAACTGTGCGGCGCCTTTTCGAGGCTCTTGATTATGCGGGGCACGATCAGCGTTGCTTTGGATATCCATATCCGATCAAAGCCGCGCATGATCGTGCATCGCTCTCTCAACCCGAGCGGGTCGCATTGAAGAAGCTGGTGGTGGATGCCGCGATTGGTGCTGGACTTAAGCGATCTCTCTTTCGGGATGCTTCCCAAGCAACTGGCCACGCGTAAGGAATAACGACAATGGCAACCCTCGGAGAACTCGTCCAAGCACTCGGTCCACGATTCGGCGTCCTCGCGGAGAGCAGCACTTCGCAGCTCACGGTCGTTGCGCGCAATGGAGACGTTGCAATTGGCGACTTGTTCCTCCTCCCATGCCGCCGTGGGCCAAATCCCCGAATGTACGTTTTTCGAACCACCGAATACGCAAACATTCTCAACCGCTCAATGGAGATGGGTGATGTAGCGCGGAACAAGCTGACAATGCCGGACTCGTACTTCGCCGAGGACCTTGCCGAGGAGCAGCTGGTCGAACTCCGGGGAATGGTCCTTGGCTACGCAGAGCACGATGCTATTTCGGATTCCTGGTCCTTCAACCGGCCGAGGCGTCTCCCGCAGCATCTGACCGACGTCTACCGAGTTGAGCCGTCACGGCCTGAAGCCGGAGAGGCAGTGCGCGAGTTGTTGAGGACGCAACTTGGCGACCGGGGGTTGGTTATTGGCCACCTTCTGGCGGGCGAGCGTCCATTGATGTCTGTACCTGTTCGCCTCCCAGTGCAGGCGCTCTCCCATCACATCGGAGTCTTCGGGAGGACAGGTTGCGGGAAGAGCAACCTAATAATGGTGCTCCTGGACGGCGTTCTCCGGCACAATCGCGAGACACACGGACCGGGTCGCAGCGATCGTAAGGCATCCATATTCGCCATCGATCCGCATGACGAGTTTCGAACATGGCACGCCAGCGCCGGTGGAGCTGATGGTATTCGTGGAATCGTAAACAGCTACTCGGACCAAGAACTCACCGACCTTGTTGCGCCCTTCTACTACCTCACCGGGCGGGATATGTTGGAAGGGCCGCTAGAGGCGCGGGTGCGGATATCTCGCGCCGACGTCACCCCTGACGATCTTGCGAGCATCCTCGACTTCTCCGAGCAGCAGATTGCGTTCTCGCGCCAACTCTTTGCGGAGCACGGTGAGCGATGGATTGGACGACTTCTCGCAGGGGACCTGGGCAACGACCGGGAGGCTGGGCCAGAGTACCTGCCGGGCACGATAGCAGCTGTTGAGCGCCGACTCGGATTCCTGACCCACGGCAACACTAGGCTTGTCTCCCGATTCGATCCAGAGATCGGGCTCCAATATGAATCTCTGCTACCGGATATCTTGTGTGCCCTTGAATGCGGTCGAGTTCTGGTCGTCGATACGACACTCCTTGGTGAGTTGGAGCAATTCCTCCTGAATACGATTGTTGCCCGGGCGCTCTTCGCACTGCGCCGAGCGCTTCGACTGGCCGATACGCCCCAGCGCCTCCGCGACGAGATATTTGTGGCCTTTGGCACAGATGATCCAAATGGGCGGATCGGCCAGCGCGCTTTGGCGGAGCAGTTAGTGGCGCGCCTCAACGATGGGCGGCTGCCTTACCTTGACGACGTTCGCGTTAAGTTCCTCGAGGAATTGCCCTTGGTTCACATACTCGTAGAAGAGGCACCAAGTGTGCTGAACCCAGCTCGCATGCGCTTCGGCAGCGTCTTCCGTGATATAAGTCGCCAAGGCCGCAAGTTCGGGATCGGCCTCGGAGTAGTAAGCCAACAGGTAACCGAGATTGACGCGGGGGTGCTGACGCAGCTCAACACTCAACTTACGATGGCGCTCGGGAATGCTGACGAAAGGCGGGAGGCTGTCAGGTCGGCATCTGCTGACATCGGGAATTTCATGCAAGAACTGCAGGTACTCGATCGCGGACAACTGCTCCTCGCGACTAGCCTGAGAGACATCGCACTTCCAATTCAAGTACCGAACTTTGATTTCGCGGAGGCTAACAGTGGCCGGTGAGCGCAAGGGGATCTCGTATGAGGCAATGGTAAAAGTCTGCCTCGACACTATTGTGGAAGAGGGTGTTTTGAAAGGGTCCGTCTTCTGGAACGAGAGACCAGAATCAATGTCCATTGAGCCTGATTTCACGATTGGGCCAGACAAGGATCGTCCAACTCACCTCTTTCTAGTGACGCACAGCGGATCGGCAAAGGACTCCGAGAAGAAGTTCTGGCGAAACATCGGCGAACTAGTCGAAGCGAAGTCGCGCCTCCAAGCACCTCCACTGGTTATCTCAGTGGTCTTTGATTCGGTTGTAAAGGCAGACCTCAAACTGATCCAAGACACGGCATTTGACGCTCAATTGGTAGTTGGCGACAGGCCGTACGGTGTTGAATTGCTGAAGTGGGTCCAACAGCAGTCCTCCGGACTCCCCAAAAGGGGTGGCGAGAAGGCTGAAGCTCTGTGCGAGTCAATGAGGAGTGCTGGTGGCAAGGTGCTAAGTCTACAGATGCGGCGCCTAGTGAGTGACTTCAGGCGGTTGCTAGCTTCCTTGGCACCGAAGCACTCCTCTCTCTGGCGACTCGCTCGCGCTCGTACAGTACCGCCCGCTCCAGCCGCGCGCGACACTTTCGTGCGCAGGGGACTTATTAAGGCTGCTCTCTTGGGCGCAATGCCGACGCGCCGACTCACAGTGACGCCGTCCGCTGCAGCACTTGCATTGGAGTTGAGCATATCGCGGAAGGACGATATGGCGCGAGCGTCTTTGAGTGGACCACGACTTGCGGATCGAGATCTCATCTGGCTGGCAGGCTCTTCTTTGCAGTCGGTGGATGTTGCTAGTTTAGTAGAGAAATATGCAACCGACGGATTCAGACGTCAGATCGACAAAGTCCGATCGGTCGGCATACTTCCGGTATTGATCCGCTACGTCGCCGGCAATCTCGACCAACTGAAGACCCATAAGGGAATGTTGCGCACACTGCGCGCGCTCCATGAAGATCCCTCTGATGGCTTAGAGTTGGATCCGACACTCACGGCACCGACAACGATTTGGCTTTTCGATGTCGTCGGAGCGATTATCAAGGCCAAGACCAATAAGGCTCAGGACTTTGGGTACTCAACATTTGCGAAGCACCCAGAGTGTGGCGCCTCGAAAGTGGGCAATATGCCGATTGGTACTTGGGCTAGCTGCTTCATGAACCAGTACTTTAATCGGCAAGCAGATTTCCGAGCCCCAGCTGCCGCTGTAGAGTATTGTGCGAAGGTGTTGGCTGGCGTGCTCTCGTCTTGCAGCAGGCCTGAAATCGAGAAAGCCAGAGAAGATATTCGACAGCAGTACGTCCGTAAGGAGTTAGAGGTTGGTCTTCTGACTCATCGGGGCTTCGATCCCGTTCGTGCGCTACTACTTGATGAGCTGCAGAATGTGGGACTGAGGGCTAAAGAGCTGACCGTTCAATCAGCTTTTGCGGAAAGAGCGATGTCGGAGGGATCTGAGATTGACGGAAGATCATCGGCCACATCTTTACTGAAGGCCAATTCTGCCTACCTATGTTGGCAGTCAGCGCATGATTCACATACAAACGACAAAAAGAAGGAGCTCTGCGGTCGCGTGGCAGGTCTGCGGCACCATTGGAACGGCACTTCGTTTGTCCGGCGGCCCGGTGTCGATCAACTAGTTCTTGTGCTGGATGGCACCTGGAAGGACGACGACATACGCGCGCTCCTTCAATCCGGCTGGGACGACATCTATTACCCGGATGAGATGGACCGTGTTGTTAAGAAGATCTCATAGCGATGAGCCTCGATTACGACAAACATTTCCTGCCAGCCTACGACCGGGCTTTCCCGAAACGGCCAAGGCCCAATCCGGATCAGCGCGACGCGATTTTGCACGCTGGCGATGCGCTCTTCCTGGTCGCCGGTCCGGGCTCCGGCAAGACGACGGTCCTGACTTTGCGAATTCTCTTCAAACTCCTTTGCGGTAAAGTCCCTCCGAACTCGGTCCTGGCCACAACATTCACTGTCAAGGCCGCGGCGGAGTTGCGATCCCGCATCTTGGGATGGGGGTACGCGCTGAGGGACCAACTCCTCGCAGACAAGACCATAGGCGGTGCGGATCGGGAGTGGTTACAGTCGGTCGACGTCAATCAGGTCACTACCGGAACACTGGACAGCATTTGCCGGGAGGTGCTTTCTCAGAACCGGGCGCCAGCTGAACATCCTCCCGTTGTGGTGGATGAGTTCCTCTCCAACTCGGTTATGTTGCGGAGCGGGCTCTTTGGAGGCGGCCGATACCAAGACGCAACGCTCGACGTCTGGTTGATGCAAATCGCGGGCAGCAGTGGGTGGGGATGGAATCTCGGAGAGAAGCGTAGGGTCCTCAGCTCTACTTGGGATCGCCTCCAACAGGACTTGACTGACGTGAATTCACTCGCTGCGAAGGGCACCCTGCCAGCGAATGTCAAGCCGACTTTGGTTGCAGCGCTGAGCGAGTACGAGAAGGAACTGACTGCAAATCACTGGCTCGACTTTGGCATGCTCGAGCGTCAGGTGCTTCGCGATCTGCAGGCGGGCAAGCTGGAGTCGTGGGCCAAGCGTTTTCAGCAAGTCCTGGTGGATGAATATCAGGACACTAACCTGCTTCAGGAGCAGATCTATTTTGAGATGGCACGCTGCAGTGGCGCCGGACTGACTGTTGTTGGCGACGACGATCAAAGCTTGTACCGTTTTCGCGGTGCCGCCGTGGAACTTTTCCGCGAGTTCCCAACACGGCTGAAGACAGCGTTGAAGCGAACGGCTAAGCCGGTCTTCCTCGCGATCAACTATCGAAGCACCGACCCGATCATTGGTTTTTCGGACCTGTTTATCAGGCGGGACGTGGACTTCCAGCCGGAGCGGGTCGCTGGAAAACCCCGTATCGTCAGCCTTGGCAAGGTGCCCGGTCTGCCCATCCTCGGGATTTTCCGCCCCAACCTTGCCACGCTAGCTGCCACAGTTGGCGATTTCATCACGCAGGTCACGAGTCCAGCGGGCTACCCACTCGGAAAGGGCGACACGCTGCGAATCGACCAGGCAAAGGGTGGAGCGCTCGGGGACCTGTGTATCTTGATGAGTTCGCCTGCAGAGTTTAAGCGGGCTGCGCCGGCCCGGCCAGGGGGCCCTCCACCAGTACCTGAGCAACGCTTCCCCGCTGCACTCCGTCAGGAGCTGGCAGGCCGCGGTGCTCAAGTCTTTAATCCTCGAGGTTCGCCGCTGGCAGAGGTCGAGATCGTCCAGCAGTTGGGCGGCCTCCTGCTGGAGGCATTGGACGACAGGGGAATCGTCCAGGCGACCGACAAAACACGGAAGCGACTCGGAAGTGACGCACAGAGGCTCCTGCCGACTTGGAGAAACGCCGGACGGGCGAAGCAGCGGTCGATTCCGGGGCTAGATGCTTACGTCAAGACTTGGCAGAGTCGCAGCGCACCGGCTGGATATCGCTGGCCCACCTCCGTCCCAGTGCTTGAGCTCCTGTACGGGCTTGTCCACTATCTGCCCGAGTTCCACGATGATCCGGAAGGCCAGTGCTATCTGGAGGTTTTCACGCGCCAACTCAACGCGATGAGTGGCTTGAGCGGTTTCGAAGGTCGCGTTGTGACCAATCCTGCGAAGCCTGACCTTTCAGATGCCAGCATCCGCGACCTGCTCTGCGACTGGTTAGCTCCGATCGCGAGCGGGTCTGTGGAATTGGACGAGGACATGATCGGCAGCTTTCCGCGTGACCGTCTATCGATCTTGTCCATCCACCAAAGCAAGGGGCTTGAATTCCCGCTTGTCCTGGTGGACATCGGTTCAGACTTTAAGCGAAATCACCCGGCGCATGCATTCAAGCGATTTCCTGATGGCGGCGGCATGAGCCACACGCTGGAGGATCTCATTCGTCCTCTGTCGGGATTTTCGCCCCCGAAGCGGGACCCACAGCGGCGAGCATTCGATGACCTGGAACGCATGTTTTATGTTGCGTTCACGCGTGCTCAGCAAGTTCTGGTTCTTTTCGGGCTGGATGGCTCCCGGCCGGATAATGGATCGGTCCGGAATGTAGCGGCGGGTTGGGATCGATCCGAGAACCGTCACGGCCAGAGCTGGCCCATTACCTATCTGTAAGTCAGACAATGAGGTAAGGATGCCGACAATCACACTGAAGGTCCGAGAAAAGGGCTACGAACTCCCGAGCTACAGCCTCACTGGTGACATCCTCGGCTACCTGCGTTGTGGTTTGCAATATCGCTACACCAGACTTGGCAAGATGCCACCTCGAAGTCCGGTGCAGCTCTGGTTCGGTAACTTTATCCACGGCTGTATGGACGAGGGCTTCCGGCGATACAAGGCCGCGAGAGAAAAGAAGCTCAGCCACCTGCAGGCAATGCAGGAAGTCGATCCGGACATCATCATTCCATTCATTGAAGAGCGGCTCCTTAACCAAGGGGTCGCCGCCTGGGAACCCTGGCTGAAACTACTGGGGTATGCGCGTGCCCGGGTCGCTCTGCTGGAACTGGGTCCGCACCTCTTCCCTTTGATCAGCCAAAGCGAGGTGCGCCTGACGGGGTCCCGCGACCTCAAGCCATTGCCTCCACCAAAGGTCTTTCGGCGTGCTGACCATTACGAGATGGTAGGGGTCATCGACGTCGTGACTGACGTGGAGATGACGACGCACGGTGGAAACCAGGTTGTCGAGTTGGTCAAGGCTAAGCTCGGCGCATTGCCCGAGCGGTTCGAATTGATCATTGATTACAAGGGCAGCCGGCGGCCACCGAATCTGAAAAGCATCTCAGGACAGAACCCCTCCCTGTGGGACCAGTATGAGTGGCAGGTTCTGACATATGCGGAACTCAGAGCCAAACAGATCGGATCAAAACCCGTGGCGGCGGGCATCGTGATCTACGTCAACGAGCTGTTGCCACTGGAAGGCGACCTGTTCGATCTGGAGCGCGAAACCAGCGGAGTCACCCAGAAGAATGGCGTCCAGCTTAGCACCGACCAACCCGTGGATCTATCGCTCATCAAAGCGTGGCGGGGAGCCGCCAAGGTAGCTGCCGACGGCGCCGAAAAGGAGCAGGAATCGCTGATGAAAGCGGGAGATAAGACCGCTGATCTGAAGGCATCCAGGAAGCTGACAACCGCAGTGCCGTGGGACGTGCGTCTGCGTCGTGCAATGAGGATGGTCAAGAACGAGTCCGCCAGCCGAATTGTCTCGCTCCAGGCTTTCGATGGGACAGTGTACAAGATTGAGTGTTGCCGAGGTGATGAGTTCCACGGAAAGCAGATTGTGAGTGCTTGGGACACAAATGCGACCGATCAGAGCACCTGCGCTGCTTGTGACAGCCGCACCTGGTGCCCCAGCTTTTCAAAGCACCATGCCGGTGGCAAGCCTGTCTCGCCGGAACCACCAAAGGTGAAAGCGGCTGTTCCCTAATTTGGATTAACCGGGTCAGCCTCCTGCTGAGGCCGCAGGCACCATCCGATCCCACCACTGGGAACCGAAGACTAAGTGAGATGCCGAGAGAGGCAGGGTCCGCTGAGCGGCGACGGCAAGGTTGCACAGGGCTAGATGCAGCCGCTCGGTGGGTGAAGCATCAGGCAGATGGAGGCTGGTCTGGCCCCAGAATCTCCCGTCGGCGGCCAATTTCACGTAGGAGCTTGAATCGACGGACTGCACGCCGTTCTTGAATAGGACCTCGACGATTCCGGGTTTGCCGAGACCGAAGACATGCAACGGCTTGTCCGGAACTGCAGCACGGACAGCCTCGATAATGCGCAACACTTGGGGAAAATCCCGAACTCGCGGAACAAGGCCGCCGATTGCAATCCCGTCAAACGTCAGCTTCGAGTAAGCTTTTGCACACGTTGCGTAACTATCTACGTCCCAACCCTGTACACATGCGAAGAGCAGCATGTCCTTTCGTCGACGATTCTCGATGGCCCAACGGGCGTTCGCCACCGTAAGACTTAGCCGGCGGCGCCCTTCACGGTTGGACATCGCAGGCGGGACTGGGAAGTCAAGGGTGAAAGCCACATCCGCGTGTTGCTCCTGAAAATCAAGCACGTCACGAGGGTGAAGCGTTTCCTTCTTCCCGTCTGTCGTCGTCTCAAGGACGCCCAATCCGCCGATCTTGCGCACTACGGCATTCTGAAATAGCGAGGCAAATCCACCCGAGTCCACGAGAAGCGGCAAGGAGGGCCGCTCTCTCATCTGCTTGGCGTAGTGAAAGCTGACCATCGCTGCGTGTGCCAGCCGCGGAAGGTAGGGTCGCACCAGGTCGTCCAGGGGATATTTGTCTCCGAACGTGGTAACCGGGACGTACGCGGGGAGACGGATGGGACCGTGGGCGGTGATGAGCGATGAGGGTAGCATTCCCGAGGTTTTCATTGTTTTCCTTCAAACCAAAGTCGATGAAGATCCAGTTCCCTTGAACAAGCGGCAGACTGAAGCCGTTTGACCAGTCGAGCGAGGATGGGATCTTGTTGATTGAGGCGAACCGCAAGCAAATGCTTACAGGTCTCGCCTTTCGCAAAGTCTCCACAATCGCAGCCGAGCTTTCCCACTTCAAGACGAACTCGATGTGGCTCCAGTCCGCCTGAAACTTCAAAACCCTCGCCTTGCTGGCGCACGTTGAGATCCAAGGCCCGACGCAGGCGATATTGATTAACCTCGACTGGCCAGGCGGCCGTTGATGAGCGAGCCTTTGTGCCCACCTCTCGAAAGGCCAGCGCAGAGCGCCTTTGTATTAACGCGGCCGCTTCCTCAATCCATCGGACAGCCCGGCACCGGGAGACGCCGCGCAATTTGCCGAGTTCGTCCGGTTCGGCGAGAGCCAACGCCTCAATATCGGTAATGCCGGCATCACGAAGGCGACTCGCCAGCTTCGGACCAAGGCCAGAAACGAACGTGAGAGTAACGGTTTGCTCGTCGAGACCGTTCGCCACCATGGAGGTCAGGGCCTTCATTCGCTCATGGAGCGGAGGACCTTCGTCCAGCAGGGCGCGAAGGTATTCATCGTCACTATCCCGGTTGTTGTCCTTGGTTGGCGAGACCACTGAGGAGGCGGCTGTTAGCAATCTTTCGAAGCTTTCGGCCAGCCTGCGTACTTCGAACGCATAACACCCGAAGGTCTCGGCGGTTCCGTCTGGGTCGCCGCTGCGGGTCCACTGCCGGGCGACCAGTGCAGTCTTGATCACCGCCAGCAGCCTTCTCCCACTGACATGGAACCGCGCCGTCACGGCTGAATGGTCACCAGACAGCAGCGTGGAATACTCTCGCGCGAGCTTGGATGACAGATCTTCCAACTCCTCGAAATCGACTGGGATGAGCGGTTCGCAATCTTTGGTTTGGCCGCAGATCAGCAAGATATCGAGAAACGTCAAAACTGGTTCCGCGCCATCGGGACTAGATCGAAAAGCCTTGGCAAGGGACACAACAGTGGAAGGAGCCAGCATCTGGCGAACGGCAATTCTTCCGAGCCGTGTCGCCTTGAGGACTACCGTGTTACGCGACCCTTCTTCGTTACTCTCGATCATCATCCCGGCGGCGACCATTTCATTGATCGTTTGGTCGACGGGAGGAAGACGATGCTGGTGGGCCGCCAACGACATTTGGAATGCCCGTTTGAGCTGCGACCTGGTCCGCGCGAGGCCGCTCGAGACGTCGGCGAGCAACTGTTCGGATAAAGCAGCCTGATCCGAAAGGCCCGAAAGTACCCGATCGAACTGCCCGCGCGCGTATTGATCGGCCGTCCGATCCCATGATGGTGCCAGTAGAACGACTTCGCCCTGAGTATCAAGGCCACGACGACCGGCACGTCCCGCGCGTTGCCATACCGTGTTCGTAGAAAGGGGTACGAAGTCTGAACCGTCAAACGTCTGGAGGTCGTAGAGCACGACCTGACGGGCTGGCAGATTGAGCCCCATCTCCAGGGTTCCCGTCGAGACCAGGACTCGAAGATGGCCTGAACGAAACTCCTGCTCAAGACGCGTTCTTTCGTTGGAATCGAGACCCGCATGGTGGTGCCCCGCCGCTAGTCCGAGCTTCGCCAGCCCGGAAGCCAGAGCCTCAGCTCGGCGGCGGGACTGAACAAAGACAAGGCTCTGGCCTCCCGCCGCGATGCAGCGATCCACTTCCTCGTGGAGAATCCGGGGTTTGTCTGTGGCTCGCTGATAACGGGTGCACCGCCAAGCAACGGGAATAGGGCGCCAGTCGCTGACGAAGTGAACCCCTGCGAGCCATTCCGCAAGTTCACCGCGATTACCCAGCGTGGCGGACAGGCCGAGGAGCTGCAGGAACGGGTTCAGCCGCCGTGCTCGCAGAATGGCTCCTTCGAGCCGCGGGCCGCGCCCAGGATCTCCAAGCAGATGCAACTCGTCGACGACGAGTAAGCCAACCTCCGGCAGCCATCCCCAGTGACTGCGCCAATGTCGGGTACAGGCATCGAGTCGCTCAGGCGTCATCACGAGCAACCGAGCCCGATCAAAGGGGACTGGGTAGGCTTGGTGTTGGCCGTACTCGCCAGTGAAGACCCCGACCTCGAATCCGTCAAACAGGCGTTTCCATTTATCCACTAGTTCGTTTGCGAGGGCACGCAGGGGAGTGAGGTAGACGGCTCTTTGATCGTTCCGGAGCGTCGCGAGAATTGCCTGCTCGGCCAGCCAGGTTTTGCCCGCGCCCGTCGGCATTTGGATGATGCAATTGAAGCCACTCGTCAGCAGGCCACGTTCGACGACCTGCTGCTGGGGCGGGTTTAGGTCGATTCGGGTAGGCGTTTGCATTCTCGAGGCCGGTCATGACACATGGTCGCTCGAATGCCTATGAAAAGCGACAAAAATCTGCGTTCGTGTGGGATACTGCTGAGAAATAGACGAATTGCTATGCGCCACGCCAAGGATGCGCCATGAGTCGCCAGATCTCCTCCAATATTCGATACCTTCTGTGGCGCAAGCGAATCCCCCGGGCGCAGTGGGACGAATGGCTCTCGGAGCGTACATCGCTTGAGCCTCGAATCCGGAGAGCACTCGTCGGAGGGCAACTGGACGATACGCAGGTCTCTGCCAACGAGTTGCAAAGACTCGCCAGCCTCTTCAACCGTGAGAACGAACCTGAAAGCCTGCGTTTGGGTGATCTTTCCACCGACGACTGCAACATCCTGCAGGAGAATCTCAGATTTCTATTCCAGTCGCTCGGGCGTGGCGGGAAGAAGTCTCTCTCGGGTGAACTCGGCGTTGATCCAACAACTATTTCACGCTGGCTCAATGGGTCCTTTGAGCCGCAGCCGTCGTCGCTTGGACAGATCATTTCCTACTTCGGACTGCCTCCTGAGACCGACCTACATGAAAAGTTGCTGTGCTTGTCCATTGACCCCGTCGCGCTCACTGACCGCCGCAGCTGGATACACAGCCGGATCGATGCTTTATCAGCAAAGGAATTAATCGAACTTTACCCGGCGTTCCAGCGGCTACTGGAGGAACGGTGAAACGACTGGATGCGGGCCGCTCAGGTAGCCTGACGCCGGCAGATGCATCCTTGATCGGCACTCCCTTGTCCGGAAAGTGGCCTGCGATTGTTAAAGGACTCTCTCGCGGGCGTGATCTGCGGCCGGTTCAACGCATCGCCCTTGAAGAGGCGCGCATACTCGAATCGCGCCAGCACTTGATCGTTTGCGCTCCCACCAACAGCGGCAAGAGTCTTGTTGGCCACCTAGTCCTGCTGGACGCTATTCTGCAGGGGCGTCGGGCAATACTTCTCGAGCCGCTGCGCGCGCTCGCCCAAGAGCAGGCTGACGAATTGACCGAACTTCTCGCCCCTCTGAAGCCTAGCGTGTTCTCCAAGGTTCCGAAGGTGCGAATTTCAACTGGTGACTACCGGCTAGAGGGGGAGACTCCTGCGTCGGCTCCGCCGTCGGAAGGGGAGATCATCGTTGCGACTCCGGAACGACTCGATGCCATACTTCGAAATCCAGAAAACACAGCTTGGATGTCCAGTGTGGGCGCGCTCGTCGTCGATGAAGCCCACCTCCTCGGAGATCCACGCCGTGGTCCGACGCTGGAGCTGCTTGTCGCAACCATGCTCTCGATGAAGGCTCCACCGAGAGTGGCACTTCTATCGGCCACGGTCGGTGAGCCTGAACGTCTCCGCGAGTGGTTGCACCCGTGCCAGATCGTCGAGTCCACCGAGCGGACCCCGCTGACGAAGGAAGTTTGGCAACTCGAAGATGGAGAGAGTTCGGACGAAGTGCTTTCACACGCGCTATGCAAGGTACTCGTGGAGCCAGCTAATGCCGCTCTTGTTTTTGTTTACCGCCGGGACGCCGCAGACGCACTGGCACGTAAGCTGTCCGCGGAGCTTGGTATCTCGGTGGCCGGATATCATTCCGGGCTGTCAGGCAGCGAGCGATCGCGCACCCGCGCCGACTTCTTGTCTGGAAAGTGCCGATGCCTGATTGCGACCACCGCGCTGGCGATGGGCGTCAACCTTCCCGCAACCCACGTGTTCGTGCGTGACACAACATTCTTTGGGTTCGGCAAAGTCGCCTCCCATGAGCTACTGCAGATCCTCGGACGTGCCGGACGTGGGGACCGCACCGGAGTTGGTGTGGTAGTTCTCCGCTCTGGCGATGATTGGGAGGGCGAAGAGCTGGCTCTCGCGCTCCGTAACGGAATCCTTCCACCGCTGCGGTCAACGTTCGATCACGGAATCACAAAGAGCCGGATCGACGGAAGCGAATCCGCAGATCGGATCACGCAGAACGCAGTGACTCTCGTCGCAACTTGTCTGGGACGTGTGGGTGAGGAGGGTGTTGACGCCGCAGGACTGGCCTCACTCCTCGGCAATACCCTCGGTGGGCGCACGCTCGTGTCCCGGGTTGACGCGGCACTCAGATGGCTGACCGACCCTTCTCGCGTCATTGCTTACCGCGATGACCAGAGACGACTTCACCTCACTGTTCTTGGGAAGGCGGGAGTCCATGCAATGTTGCCGCTTCCATACGTCGCCGGAGTCGGACAGCTGGTCCGTGACCTCATTTCATTGGACGTACACTCAAGACTGCTCAGTCGATGGTCAGCGCTCGACCACCTCTTCCTGGCCTCCCTGATGTCTGATCGGTCGCCTAAGTTGCGCCGGTTCAGCGAATCGCTGGCGAGCCAGGTTGACGGCTGGCTCGAATCCAGGCCCAACGAAGAGAAATCCCTGCTCTTTGCGGAATGGGTAATGGGGACAGCTGAAGCGACTAAAGCCGACGAGCTCTGGGGGTCGCTTGGCTTGACCAAAACGCCAGCAGCTGTTGCCAGAAAAAAGGCATACGTTGCCATGGTCTCAGCGGTCGTGCTGGATGACCGTTCCCGCGGCGTGCCACTCGTCGACATCGAACGTCGATGGGGTCTGAGCGCACTGGAAGGGACGGAGGAGTCTTGGCGCGACACTGCTCTTTGGCTGCTTTCAGGACACACGGCGCTCTTCGAGGTCCGGGGCTTCTACCATCACCTCCGTGAGGGTTGTTCGGCAACGGATTCACAGGTTCGCACTGCAAAGCAGGCGCTGAGCGGCATGCGCGGACAGGCGTACGACCTGCTCGAGAGGTTGAAGTACTGTTCCTCGCTTGGTCCGCTAATGCGTGGAGTTCGGGATTCCCGTCGGAATAGCGATGGCCCGACGCTCGGCGTCGGTACGATCCGGAAACTCGAAGATGCCGGAATCGCGACCTTGGAGCAGGTGGCGCGCATGGATGTTGATGCCCTGGTTGCCACGGGAATTCAAGCACGGTTCGCGAAGCAGATCCGGTCCTATCTCCAAAAGCGACTAAGGTAGGGTGACCCTACTTCCTTCCGACCATCAGCCCTTGGTGCTACCCGGACGATTTAGCTGACTCCGCTTCTGGGGCTTGCAGAATCGCCCGCGTGACGGCTATCTGGGCAACCTGCGCCAGCCTCTGATCCCGATCAAGCATGCTTCGCCTCCCTACTCGCGAGCCTCTCTTCTCGTTTCACGGTCCGTCCACGGAGGCGGGCCCAGGCGACGCGCTGGCGCTCCCAGAGCACCATCCGCGTGATGGAACGGATTTGGCGTTCTGCGACTGGCCGCTCGGCCTTCACCAACACGTGCATCGACAAGAGATCTTCCTGGATATCGGGCGCGAGGAGAATCAAGTTCATGATCTGCGTCAAACGGGCCCGCGTTACGTACCCGAGGCGTGCGATGTCGGCATAGTCCTGCATCTGGCCGGCGTCCACCATCGCCTGGAACTTAATGGCGAGGGCCATAAGCCGGGCAACCCGCGGCACGCGCGGAACTGCGGGCCACGGCGTGGGCTTAGCCGGCTTTCGTGGCGGAAGAGTGATTTCAATGTCGATAGTGTCCATTTGATGTCCTTCTAGGGTTGGCAAAGCGCCGCAACGCTCGCCGACTTGAAACTGACGGTGACCCTGCCGGTGCGGCTTTCGTAGCCTACTTTTTCGACCAACTGCCGAAGCAGCAGACACTGCTCGCGCAGATTCAGCGACTTCCATAACGAATCGAATGCGTCCATCGTTGACGGCAACTGAGCGCCATCTTTCCGAACTCGCTCAAGTTTCGCGATCTCGCGCTTCAGTTCGGCGACCCGGCACTCCCCGCGATGGATTTGGTTGGCGAGTTCGACTTTTCGTTGCTCCTCCGATTCGCGAGCCCGTGCGACCTGTGACTTGAGGTTCTTCACGCGAGCCTGCAGGGTCTTCAACTCGTCGCCAAGCCGATTAATGTCGTTGGTCAGCCTGAACCGGATTATCCGGGCGGTTTCCTCAATCACCCGCTCATGAACACTGACTCGCCTGATACTGGCGATCACCGCGTCTTCGATCACCGGAGCGGAGACAGAACGCGTGATGCAGTCGTTGCCGTCTGGCTGTTGAGCGCGCGAGCAGATGTAGTATCGGTATCGCTTCTCCTTGCTCGCCGAGTAGGTCTGGTGCATCGAGGAGCCGCAGCAGGAGCAATAGATGAGCCCGCGAAGCAGCGACTCCATCCGCATCTGCTGGCGACGGTCACCCGTCGGTGAGTTGCACTTCAGCTTGGCCTGCGCCAGATCGAATGTTTTCTCGTCAATGATGGCTTCGTGTTCTCCCGGGTGCAACTCGTCCCCGACCCGCATCTTGCCCGTGTAGAGAACATTGCTCAGCATGCTGTAGAAGTGGCATCGGCCCATCGGGGCTCCTCCGTAGGTCTTTCCCTGACGGGTGGTCCACTGCTTGTTACGCCAACCAAGGGCCGCGGCTTTGGCCTTCAGGCTGAAAACAGTCTCACCCTCCAGATAAGAGTTGAAGATCCTCCGAACGAGTTCTGCCTCCTTCTCGTTCACGACAAGTTTGCCGGTCGCTGGATCGAGGTCGTAGCCGAGAACCAGATGACCACCCGTCCACTTTCCACGTCGTCGCGCGGCGGCCTGCTTATCTTTGGTGCGCTCGGAGATGATTTCCCGTTCGAACTGCGCAAACGATAGAAGGATATTGAGTGTCAGCCGCCCGAGCGATGTTGTGGTGTTGAATTGCTGCGTTACGGACACAAACGTCGTTCCGCTCTTATCGAAGACTTCCATCATCCTCGCGAAGTCCCGGATGTTGCGGCTCAGGCGGTCGACCTTGTAGACGACGACACAGTCCACTTTTCCTGCCTGTGCATCGGTCATGAGACGGCGGAGGGCCGGGCGATCAATGTTTGCGCCGGTGTAGCCGCCGTCGTCGTAGCGGGTCTCGAGCAAAACCCACCCTTCGCCGCTTTGGCTCCGAACGTAGGATTCGCCGGCGTCGCGTTGGGCGTCGAGCGAATTGAAACTCTGTTCGAGCCCCTCTTCAGTTGACTTCCGGGTGTAGACGGCGCAGCGGACGACCTTGGGGTCCGTGCTATTCGTGCTCGCCATTCTTCCTCCCCGGCTTTTCGCCCAGCCCGAAGAACGTGAACCCATTCCAGCGTGTTCCGGTCGCTTCGCGAACGGCAGCGCTCAGAGACGAGTAGATGCGTCCTTCATACTCGAAACCTCCGGCGCGCACCCGGACTCGGATGTCTTTGCCTCTGAATCGCCGGACCAGGTCGTGACCAGACGGAGGCAGGCGCGGGTCCGGTTCATCGATCTTCGTGACCACGATTCGCGATTGGTCGAGCTTCTTTTTCAGGAAGTTCCGTGGCCCCCGGATCCGCAGGTCTGCGTCATTGGCGATTTCCATCGCTCGACGCATCGCGCGCTCCGAAAGGCCCCCCTCGACGTTTGCCTGCAGTCGCCATGCGATCCGCCGGTAAAGAAACTGCTTATGGTTTGACCGGCTGTCCTCGCCGAACACTTCCCGGTACCGCATCTGAAGTTGGAGAGTGGTGAGTTGTTCGAGGGCCTCGATCTGCTCTTGTAGGGATGGGTTAAGTGCCTTTTCTCTCATGCTGTTAACTCGCAGTCACATGAGTCACTCAACCCCTCTGAAGAGTCAAGGATTGCTGGCGATTCGGCGTCTCTCAGCCGTAGCCAGGCAGTGGCAAGCAGATTGGCGATTTCGTGAACGGCAGCGTCGAGCGTCGCAGGTTGTTCCTGCATGGGCAGTCTCCTTTGATGGGGACTAGGCCCACAAACGTCTCCGCCGAGCGGTCAACGGGTGTCTGGCTGGTGTCTGAATCTATATACGCGGGAAATTTCGAAAGTGTCCGGCTCGCGTCACGCGATTCATTGATTGCGTCAACCAATACACGCATTCTCCAGCCGGAACGAGAGAAAACGGCTCCCGGCAAATGCGAAGATGCCGCCGCTTGGGCATGCAACCGGAACTGCGGAGAAAACGGAGAATTTCAGGAGGCCCAAATGGCCGACAGTTGAGAGGTTTTCAGGAGGAGAAGCAGTAAACCAGGGGGCGGGCGAAGTCGTACAAAAACAATTTGGCTCCTCAGGTAGGATTCGAACCTACAACCCTTCGGTTAACAGCCGAATGCTCTACCATTGAGCTACTGAGGAGCAACTGAAGAAGCGAAACTCTTTACAGTTTACAACACACCCTGTTACCGATCAAACATTCGCCGTATTTTCTATCCTCAAGACCTTCATGCAGTCACCGTGATCGGTGCCAACTGCCGCACAAAGCGTCGGAACGTCTCCAGCCCTTCGATATGCCGGGGCGCCAGTTCATACCGAATATATTCGGTGAAATACCGCCGTACCAGTTGTTCGTCGAAGTTCCGCTCGGCCGCCGCCAGCTTCACCATTTCATCCACCCGGCTCCGGCTCCACTCCCGCGACGCCCGGAATTCCGCCGCCACGTCCGCAGTCAGCACCGGCTTCCTGCCGGCCCAAACCGCAAACACCATCGGTAATCCCGTCCAGGCCACCCATTCCGCGCCCAGGTCCAGGCACTCCCAGGGCAGGGAAGCCGGGTCGATCCGCAGCGCCGGGTCCCCGATAATCAGCGCCGCGTCGGAAACCTCCAGCATCTCTTCCAGCACCGGCTTCTGCCGCCGGATCTCCGGCCTCACACCGTACTTCTCCGCCAGCAGAATCCGCGTCAGCGCCACCGACGTCCGGGAACTCGAATCGAGCGAAATCGTCCGAATCTCCCGAATTGGCCGCCGCGAAATCAGAAGGATCGTCCGAACTTCGCCCTCGCAGGCGATGCCCACATCCGGCAGATAATCGAGCCCCAGCCGGTCCAGTTCCGCGCACGGCACAATGCCAATATCCGCAGCCCCGCTTCCCACTGCGTCCGCGCACTGGGCCGGAAGGTCGAACTGAAAATCGAACCGGCCCTTCTGGGGACCGTGCAGGAAGCCCCACACCAGCGGCCATGTATTGAGATAGCTGACGGCGGATACGCGCAACCCCCAGTTTATCGAACGCCTCGCTCCGCCCCGCCGGGCCCCCGGCCTGCTCGCCGCCCTCGCCCGGGTATTGACGAAAGCGATATAGCGCGAGCCGCCTTCGGGATGCGACCATGTAAACAGTGCAGAATGCGCGAACCTCGTTTCGTTTTCTTTCGGCTCGCCACGTGCCGCCCCGTCTCATGAAAACCGGTCGTTATCTTTTCCTCTCTGTCACGTTCTGCCTTGCTCAATCGCTGGCGCAGATCACGCTGAATCCTTCTCCCACACGGGTGATCGGCCAAACGACCCTGCAGCTCACCAATGCCAACCCGAACCTGGTGGAAGGCCGCGAATTTTTCGGACCCCAGTCGCTGGCGCTCGATGCCAGCACCAGTCCGGCTGCTCTCTATGTGGCCGATACCGGCAACAACCGGGTCCTCGGGTTCCGCAACGCGGCCGGCTTTTTAAATGGCCAGAAGGCGGACATCGTGATCGGGCAGCCCGATTTTGTGACCACACTCGCGCAGGGGCCGGGACACACGCGGTCGGCCGGGCTGAAAAGTCCAACCGGTCTTGCCGTCGATGCTTCCGGCAATCTTTACGTGAATGATTCCGGCAATAACCGCATTCTCCGTTTCCCGCAGCCGTTTGCCCAGCCCGCCGGTTCCGAGGTGCCGGATCTGGTAGTAGGACAGCCGTCTTTTTCCACCAACGGAGCCAACCAGGGCGGAATTTCGGCTTCGACCCTCTCTTTCTCCACCACCGCCGGGGTCGCCGTTTCTTACCTGACCTTCGATGCTTCCGGCAATTTGTGGATATCGAATGTCGGCAACAATCGCGTTCTCCGCTTTAATGCCAAAGTCCTTGGACCCAATGCTTCGTCCGGACCCGCCGCCGATATCGTGCTGGGGCAAACCGACTTTGTCACGGGCACCTATAACGTTCCCTCCGGCAATCCCAGCCTTTCCCTGACGGCCATCCAGGGACCAACAGGCATTACCTTCGACAGTGCCGGCCGCCTGTTCGTGGCCGAATCTCCCGGGACGCGCCGTGCGCGCGTTCTGATGTGGAATCCCCCGTTTTCCACCGGAATTGCCGCTTCGCGCCTGCTGGGTGTCGATAACGATTCGCCGCAGCCGCCGGTAATCAGTGAATTCCAGTTCGCGCAGGCTCTCGGCGGGCTCTTTCCGATCGGTTCATCGCTGGGCGTTTGCGATCCGGTGAATAATCGCATCCTTGTTTTTCCTCCGGTCGAACAGTGGAATGCCGGGACCTACCAGGCCGCTATACAAGTAGCCGGACAGCCGGATTTTTCCAGCGGCGCGGCCAACCAGGGAGGGCTGCCCTCGGCGTCTACGCTGGATGCCCCCTCCGCCGCCGCATTTCTGAACAATGAGCTTTACGTTGTCGACGACCTGAATCAGCGAGTCGTTGTGTTGCCGTACCGGAACGGTGCTTTTTCCGCCGCCACGCGTGTGCTCGGGCAGGATGGTATGGCGTTCAACGCGCCCAACCTGGTTGAGGGCCGTGAATTTAACTTCACCAATGGAGGCACCGCGGCCTACGCCGGCCTCGCTATCGACCTGAATTCCACGCCGCCGCATCTGTACGTTGCCGATACTTACAACCACCGCATCCTGGGCTTCAACGACCTTCGCAATCTGCAGCCCGGCCAGAAGGCCGATATCGTGATCGGCCAGCCGGACTTCCAGCACACCGTGGAAAACTACCCGTCCGGCAGCCCCAATTCCCCGAACGCCTCGGGCCTCGCCTTCCCCATAGGCCTCACCGTCGATTCGTCCGGCAACCTCTACGTCGCCGATACGGGTAACGGCCGCGTCCTGCGCTTTCCCCAGCCTTTTGCCAAATACGTGGCCGGAACGCCGATGGCCGCCGATCTTGTCCTCGGTCAGCTGAATTTCAACGCCGCCCGGATCTCGGATGCTTCGGCCCGAACCATGTCCCAGCCTTACGGTCTGGCTTTCGCCAGCGACCACGGCCTGTTGGTTTCCGACATCTCGCTGAACCGCGTGCTTTACTTCGCCGGCAAATCTTCCGATTTCGTATCCGGACAATCCGCTTCCAATGTTTTCGGTCAGGCCGGTTTCACTTCCAGTATCGCCGGCACCGGCCTCAATCAACTGAACGCGCCGCGGCATATTTCGACTGATGGCGACGACCGGCTCTACGTTGCCGATACCGGGAACGGCCGCGTCCTGATCTTTGACGGAGCGCCCACCGCCGCCGTGAACCCCTTTGCCGCTGTCTCGCTGACCAACGGCCTCAGCAGCCCGGATGGCGTATTTGTCAACGCGCCCACGGGAGATATTTGGGTCTCCGACGCCGGGACCGGACAGTCGGTACGCTACCAGCCGTTCGTGCTGCTCGCCGCCAGCGGCTTCGTGCCCAATGCCACGATTCAGAATGCCGCCGGCGTGCTCACCTCGGTGGAAGATGAGTGGGGCGACCTCTTCGTGGCCGATTCGTCGAGCCGCGTCACCATTTTTTACCCCGGACTCGGGGCCGTGAATGCCGCGAATTTTCTCTTCAACAATGTCCTTGCGCCGGGCATGATCTCCGCCATGTTCTCGCAGGGCAATAAAAATCAGTTTGGCGGCAAGCCTGCGCAGGCCACATCTCTGCCGTTGCCCAGAACGCTGAATGGCATACAGGTATTGATCAACGGCTCTCCGGTTCCGTTGTTCTACGCCGACGCCAACCAGATCAATTTCCAGGTGCCGATGGGAACGCCGCAGACCGGGACCGTCGATGTTCAGGTTCTGGAGGTCGCCACCGGCCGCATCCTCGGCGATGCCACCATGGCCACAAATTCTGTCGCTCCGGGCCTGTTTACGCAGGCAGGAAACGGCATCGGCGCTGCTTCCGCACTCAATCAGGACAATACGCTGAATACCGCGACGAACCCGGCGGCCCAGGGCACCGTGATCCAGTTGTTCGGCACCGGGCAGGGCTTTATCGCCGGCGTTCCCGATGGCGACGTCCCCGGTAAGGCGGCGCAGACCACGCAGATACCGATTGTCATCATGGGGCCGGGCGGCGCGGTCCTGCCCAGCGCAATTAAGTTTGCGGGCGTTGCCCCCACGCTCGTGGGCGTCTGGCAGGTCAACGTGCAGATTCCCGATACGGTGATCACCACCCCGACCAACCCAACGCAGGTGATTGTGATTCAGGGCAGCGTAGCCAGCGGCGGCGGTGGCGTCGGCCGTCCCGTGCAGATTTACGTCAAGGCCAAATAGCGCATCCGGCCGGGATTAGTCGCCGCGTACGGTGTGGCGTCTGGCTTCAACGGCCTTGCCTGTCGTCTCATCCACATCCACGATGACCGAGTGCAGTTCCACGCCGCCTTTTGCCGGCTCCATTCGCGCCGGCTGCGCCGTCAGAAATTTCTGCAGCACCGTGTCTTTTTCCACGCCGATTACCGAATCGTACGGCCCGGTCATCCCGCAGTCAGTCTGATACGCCGTGCCGCCCCGCAGAATTCGCGTGTCGGCGGTCGGAATGTGCGTGTGCGTCCCCACCATTGCGGAGATGCGCCCGTCCAGATACCAGCCCATCGCCATCTTCTCGCTCGTCACTTCCGCGTGAAAATCGAGAAACCGCACCTTCACATCGGCCGGCAGCGCCGCCAGAATTTCATCCGCCTTGCGGAACGGACAATCCGTCTGCGCCATGTACACGCGGCCCTGCAGATTCATCACCGCGCACCGCGCGCCGGTCTTCGTTTCGTGGATATAGACGCCCGCGCCAGGCACGCCCGCCGGATAGTTCGCCGGTCGCAGCAGCTGCGGCCGGCGTTTGAAGTATTCGTAGATGTCGCGCTTGTCCCAGATGTGGTTGCCCGACGTCATCACATCGATGCCGTAGCCGAACAACTCATCCGCGACGCTCGGCGTCACGCCGAACCCGGCCGCCGAGTTTTCGACGTTGGCAATCACCACGTCGATCCCCTGCGAGGCGCGAATATCCTTTACATGATCGGCGACAATCCGCCGCCCGGCATGGCCGAAGATGTCGCCGACAAACAGCAGCCTCACGCGCGGGTCTTCTCGGACAACGCGGCAGGGAAAGACGTCACCGCGCCTTCCGAGGCCGACCCCACCAGCGCCGAATACTTGGCAAACACGCCGGTCTTGTACTTCGCTTCCGGTGCCGTCCACGCCTTCATGCGCCGCGCCATTTCATCGGCCGCGATGTCGAGGTTCAGCTCGCCCGCATCCACGTCCACCGTAATCTGGTCGCCTTCCTGCACGGCGGCAATCGGCCCGCCCGCCTGCGCTTCCGGCGCAATGTGCGCGATCATGAACCCGTGCGTGGCGCCGCTGAAGCGCCCGTCGGTGAGCAGCGCCACCGAGTTCCCAAGCCCAGCCCCGATCACCGCGCTCGTCACGCCCAGCATTTCGCGCATGCCGGGCCCGCCGCGCGGACCCTCGTAGCGAATCACAATCACGTCGTTCGGATTGATCCGCCCTTCCATCACGGCCTTCATCGCATCTTCTTCGCGATCGAACACGCGCGCCGGTCCCACGTGCTTCCGCTTGCTGTGTCCGGAAAGTTTGATCACGCACGCATCCGGCGCCAGCGATCCGCGCAGAATTCCCAGTCCGCCGGTCGGCTTCACGGGATTCGAAATCGGATGAATCACCGGCTGCCCCGGCGTCTCCACGGCCTTCGCCGCTTCCGTGCCGAACGTCTCGCCCGTGCACGTCATCGCGGAAGGATCCACGAACTTGCCCTCCACCAGCCGCTGCGCGATCACGCCGATGCCGCCGGCCTTATCCACATCCTGCGCCACATACTTGCCGCCCGGCTTCAGGTCCACATAAATCGGCACCCGTTCGCTGATCCGCTGGAATGCTTCAATATCGAGCTTCACGCCGGCCTCGCGCGCCATGGCCAGCAGATGCAGCACCGCATTCGTCGAGCCGCCCGTTGCCGAAACGCCCGCAATCGCGTTCTCAAACGCCGTGACGGTGCAGATATCGCGCGGCAGAAGCTGCTTCTGCACCGCGTTCATGATCACCTCGCCGCAGCGCCGCGCCACATCTTCCTTGCGCTTGTCGACCTGCGGCACAGCCGCCGTATTCATGGGCGAAAGGCCGATCAGTTCCATCACCGTCGCCATCGTGTTCGCCGTGAACTGGCCGCCGCAGGCGCCCGCGCCCGGGCACGCTTCATTTTCGATCTCCAGCAGTTCGGCGTCGCTCATCTTGCCCGCGGCATTGGCGCCGATCGCTTCGAATACTTCCTGGATCGTGATGTCCACCCCGTGGTGCTTGCCCGGCAGAATCGATCCGCCATACAGAATCACGCCCGGAATATTCAGCCGCAGCATCGCCATCGCCGCGCCGGGGATCGTTTTATCGCAGGCCACCAGCGCCACCACGCCGTCGAACATATGACCGCGCGACACCAGTTCGATCGAATCGGCAATCACCTCGCGGCTCACCAGCGAAGCCTTCATGCCCTCGGTGCCCATCGTGATGCCGTCCGAGATCGCAATGGTGTTGAACTCCATTGGCGTCCCGCCCGCTTTGCGGATGCCTTCCTTCACGTATTTGGCCAGCTCGCGCAGATTGTAGTTGCACGGCATCGTCTCGGTCCACGTATTGGCCACGCCGATAATCGGCTTCTTCAGATCTTCGTCGGTGAATCCGATCGCCTTCAGCTGGCTTCGTGCGGCAGCGCGTTCGCGGCCCTGCGTGATCGTGTAGCTTTTGAGTGTCATGGAAAATGTGGGGAAAATGTCATTATAAGTAACGGACCAACGCGCCGCCCGGCGCGCCCCTGACCATGCGCATCGGCATCGATTCCGGCGGCACCTTCACCGACTTCGTCGTTCTCCATGACGACAACGAAGCCGGCGGCCATCTCGAATCCTTCAAACTTCGCTCCAACCCGGCCGCGCCTGACGCGGTCATTCTCGAAGGTCTCGCCCGCATCGCCGCAAATCGAAAAACAGTGGCGGGAACAGATGTCGTCCATGGCTCCACCGTCGCCACCAACGCGCTGCTCGAACGCAAGGGCGCACGTACCGCATTTGTGACCACCGGCGGCTTTGAAGACATCATCGCCATCGGCCGCCAGAACCGCCCCGAACTCTACAACCTCACGCGTTCCCTCACCCCGCCGCTCGTCCCGCGCGATCTCTGCCTGGGCGTCGATGAACGCATTTTGTTTGACGGCTCCATCCACACGCCCCTTCGCGCCGCCGCAATCGAAAAGCTCCGCGGGCAGCTGCGCGGCGCGGAATCGGTCGCCATCTGCCTCCTGCACTCTTATCAGAACGACACGCACGAACGCGCGCTGCTCGACGCGCTCGATGTCCCTTACGTCTGCGCCTCCTGCGAAATCTCCCCCGAATTTCGCGAATACGAGCGCGCCTCCACCACCGTCATCAACGCCTACGTCGGCCCGCTGATGGACCGTTACCTCGCGCGCCTCGAAGCCGCCAGCCCGCATCCGGTCGCCATCATGCAGTCCAGCGGCGGACTTCTCACCGCTGCCGAAGCTCGCCGTCATGCTGTCCGCACCATCCTCTCCGGCCCGGCCGGCGGCATCGTCGGCGCTGTCGAAATCGCCCGCCTCTCCGGCTTCAAACGCGCCCTGACTTTTGACATGGGCGGCACCTCAACAGACGTCGCTCTCGCCGGCATCCACCCGCGCCTCACCACTGAAGCCCGCATCGGCGATCTTCCGGTGCGCGTCCCCATGCTCGATATCCACACCGTCGGCGCGGGCGGGGGCTCTATCGCGCGCGTCGATGACGGCGGCAGCCTCCGCGTCGGCCCCGAAAGCGCTGGTTCCATCCCCGGCCCGGCCTGCTACGGGCAGGGAACCGAGGCCACGGTGACCGACGCCCACGTGGTCCTCGGCCGCATCGGCCGCGATCAGTTGGTCGGCGGAGAAATGCAACTCGACCTCGCGCGCTCCGAGGCCGCCGTGGCCCGAATCGCTTCCGCCCTCGGACTCACACTCGCCGACGCCGCGGCCGCCATCATCCGCGTCGCCAACTCCAACATGGAGCGGGCAATTCGCGCCGTCTCCGTGGAACGCGGTGAAGACCCGCGCGACTTCCCCCTCGTCGCCTTCGGCGGCTCCGGCGGACTCCACGCCTGCGAACTCGCCGACGATCTCGGCGTCACCACCGTCATCGTCCCGCGCCTCGCCGGTGCCCTCTCCGCCCTCGGCATGCTCCTCGCCGACCGCACTCGCGACTATTCGGCCGGCGCACTCGGCTCATCCCAGCGCGATATCGAAACTCGCTATCGAAAGCTGGAAAAACAGGCTCACAAAGATCTGCGCGGAGCCACGCTGCAGCGCTTCGCCGACCTCCGCTACGCCGGCCAAAGTTATGAACTGACCGTTCCGTGGTCTGCTCAAGGCGTCGCGGATGGATTCCACAAGGAACACCACCGCATCTACGGCTACTCCGACCCCGCGCGCCCCGTCGAAGTTGTCACCCTCCGTCTCCGCGCCACGCTGCCCACCGAAAAGCCCGCACTCCGCGAACCCCGCCGCGCCGCATCCCCTGACGCTCCCGTCGAGACCCGCCGCGTATATATCGATGGCAGGTTCCGCCAGGTCCCCGCCGTCCCCCGCGACTTCTCCCCGCGGCGTCTCCTCCGCGGCCCCGCTCTCATCACCGACTACGGCTCCACCACGCTCATCCCCGCCGGCTGGAGCATCCGCCGGGACGTGCGCGGCAGCCTCATCCTGCGCCGCACATAGCGTCCGCCTTTGCGAAAGTTGGCCACGGCGACCAATCCATCGGCTCAATCGTGTCGTCGAATGCAGCCACAATCAGTTGCGTCCGAAACAGCGACGGGGCATCGCTCAGAAATTCGTTCCCATTTTCCTGTGAGAACCACGCCGAAGCCATCGCTCGGCAGGTGTTGTTCCAGATCTCCTCGCCAGAACGGCTGAAAAGTGTTCGGAGGCAGGCCATAATCTGAATAAGACGGCGTCGACGAACGTAAGCTGGACGGCACGAAAGTCAAGCAGTCGGCGTGTTGCATTGACCTGATTTCCATGCGGCATCGATCCTAAGACATACTTGCCGCATCCCGGGCTGGTACGGTACAAAAGAGCGTGTCCCCGGTACGAGTTTTATTGCGGCATTCGTTAGCGATCACGTGGGCTCGGCTTTCAGGATGATCGCTGAACATCCGGTGACGGTTTGAAGGAGATTCGGTTTCGATGCTTTTGACCGAGGTGAATCAGTTGAGGTCCGGCGGAACCGACGAACATGTGACAGTGTTGATCGGCTCGGGCGCGATTGGGCTGTATGCGGCAAGCGAACTGGTCAAACGGGGGCGCCGCGTAATCGTGGTCGAGTCGGGTGGAGTGAGCCTTGGGAACTTCTCCCCTGAGTCGTACGCCTCGGTCGGGGTTAGTCATTCCGGAATCAGGATTTCGAGAAGCCGAAGCCTCGGCGGGACCACAAACCTCTGGGGTGGACAATTAGTCGAGTTTCAGCCGGTGGACTTCGCCGGGCGCGACTGGCTTGAGGGCAGCGCGTGGCCGGTGACGTATGCGGAGGTCGCGCCCTTTTACCGGCTGACTTACGAAAATCTTGGTCAGGCGCGGGAAACGCACAACGATGACGCAGTCTGGAAGAGTGTGTCGTCAGAGCGGCCGGCTATTGGCGACGAGTTCGAGGCGTTCCTCACCCGTTGGCTCAGAATCCCAAGCTTCGCCGTCATGTTCGCGAAACATTACGAAAGCCGCGAAAAATTCACCGTGCTGACCGGGCAGACGGTGGTAGGGTTCGAGGGTTCCGGCGAGCGGATCACGGGCGTGCGGGTGGTGGATGGGAGCGGGAAGCTTGCCACAATCGCGGGCGAGACCTTCATTCTCGCCGCGGGCACCATCGAAAATTCCCGGCTCCTGTTGCACGGTGCCTCGGACGAATCGTGGCAGTGTCCCTGGCGAGAGAATCAGAACATCGGGACATATTTCCAGGACCACCTGGGCGGCAAGGTCGCGGCGGTGCAGCCCAACGACACCAGGACGTTCTTCGATACGTTCTGCACGATTGTGCGCGGCGGGTACAAGTACCAGCCGAAATTCCGTCTTCGCAACGACGTGCTGGCACGGGATCGCATCCTGAACATACAGGGTATGTTCGCGTTCGAGAGTTCGGTGTCGGAACACCTCGTCTACTTCAAGCAGTTCGTGAAGGCTGCGCTCTATAGTCGCAAAATCAATGGCTTGGGTGACCTTTACAGGAACGTGGCGGCGTGCTCGAATTATCTGGGACCGCTGGTGTGGCGGTACCTGTGGGATCACAGGGTATTCGTGCCGGCCACGTCGAAGATATCGCTCCTGATTCAGGCGGAGCAGGGCGCGGTGGCGGAGAGCCGCATCCGCCTCGACCGGCGCGTCACGGACGGGTACGGCCTGCCGCGGGCGGTCCTGGATTGGCGCCTGAGCGGCCACGAGCAGGCATCGATCGCGGAGTTCGCGAGGCGGGCGGACGAAGCGCTGCGCTGTGCGGGGCTGGCGAGTCTGACAATCGAACCGGACCTGAAGGCGATGAATCCGAAATTCATGTCGACCCTGTCCGACACGGGACACCAGGCAGGCGGAACTGTCATGGGAAAATCCGAACGCGAAGGCGTAGTGGATCGGGATCTGAAGGTGTTCGGGACGTCGAACCTGTACGTCGGCGGGGCCAGCACTTTCCGAACTGTTAGCAACGCAAATACAACATTTACCGCTCTTGCGTTAGCAACACGCCTTGTATACCATCTATGCGGTGAGCATCCCCCGGATTAATTTCGCCCCCCTGGGCAGGAGCGTTCCGCAGATCGGCTTCGGCTGCGCGCGCCTCGTCGGTCGCTCCAGCATGAAGCAGTCGGCGAAGATGATCGAGACGGCGCTCGACCTGGGCATCCGGTACTTTGATGTTGCGCCCAGCTACGGCATGGGCACGGCCGAGGAGGTCCTGGGCGCGGTGCTCGGCAATTCCACGGACGTGGTCGTTGCCACCAAGGTCGGCATTCCGAGGCCTCCGTATTCTGAGCGCGCGAATCTGATACGCCGCTTCGGCAAGCCGGTGCTCGATCGGGTGCGGCCCCTCAAGACGATGGCGCGACGTTTTTATGCCGCGCCGCAGAAACAGCCGGCACAACGTTCCGGCGGAGACTTTTCGGACGCGGCGATCCAGGCCTCGATCGAGGAAAGTCTGCGTCGCCTCAAGCGTGACCGGCTGGATGTGTACCTGGCGCACGAACCGCAAAAGGAGGACCTGGGTCCGGAGCTGAGCGCAAAATTTGAGGGGCTGGTGAAGGATGGGCTCATCTTGACGTATGGCGCGGGCGTGGATGCGCGGCAGGACTGCTGCAGCCGTTTCGGGGGCTCTGTCTGGCAGTCGGGCTGGCCGGGCGAAGCTATCGGTGGATATGCGAACGACCGGACCTATATCTTTCACGGCACGATTCGGTATGCCGAGAAGGACCGCACAGGCGCGACGGTAGTGCCCGCGAGCCAGTTGGTGCGTGAAGCAATCCGGCAAGCGCCTATGAGCCTGGTGCTCGTGAGCCTTTCGACGCCATCGCGCTTGCGCGACCTCGTGGCGGGAATCTGAGGCGACATCGTGGCATTGAGCGGGTCCGTCGAGGAACGAAAGCTTTGCGCCATCTATAAATCCGTTCAGCCGGGAAGTTCGGCCCTGTCTACGCTAAAACTTTGCCGCCATCCCCCACAGCGAACGCCCGTTCTATCGTGCGCGTTTCCGCCTCCGCGAACTCAAAGCCCTCCCGCCTGACTTCCCGGGTTCCCGCCGCCCGTGCATCCGCTCCGCACGCCAAGCAAACACGAATCGCCATCCACGCAGGAATCAACGATACTGTTCTCTTAGCCCCTTCTTCGCGCCCACGTCGCCAATGGACCCTTCCCTCGAACCCGTCCCCCCCGAACCCGCCACCTTCGAACCCGCCACCTTCGAACTCGCCACGTTCGAACTGTTCGTGGCCGCCCGCTACCTTCGCGCGCGCCGCCGCGAAAAGGTCATTGCCGTTACCACCGTCATCTCTGTCATCGGTATCGCCGCCGGCGTCATGGCCCTCGTCATCGCCCTCGCCATCAACAACGGCTTCCGCGATACGTTGCAAAAGAACCTCGTCGGCGCCACCGCCCACGTCAACATCCTCGCCAAAGAGCCAGGGCAGGGAATTGTCGGCTGGCCCACCCTCCTCGACCGTTTCCGCAGCCTGCCCCACGTCACCGGCGTCGCCCCCGTCCTCTACGATCAGGTCTTCGTCACCGGCCCTCTCACCGGCAAAGGCGCCGTCCTCAAAGGCATCCAGCCGCAAAGCGAACTCAGCATCAGCGAAACCCTCCGCCATCTCAAAGCCGGTTCTCTGCAGGCCCTCAATGCCTCCGATGCCACCGTCACCGGCAACATCCCCGGCATCATCCTCGGCGTCAAACTCGCCGCGGATCTCGGCCTCTCGCCTGACGCCGCCGGTGCTTCGCTCGGCACGGTTGTCACCGTCATCAGCCCCCAGGGCCGCCTCACGCCCTTTGGCCCCGAGCCGCGCAGCCAGCGTTTCCGCGTCGCCGGTATCTTCGAATCCGGCTTCTACGATTTCGACGACAACTGGGCCTACACCCGCATGGACGCCGTGCAGAAACTCCTCTCGCTCGGCAACGTCGTCAACGCCATCGAGGTTCGCGTCGACGATCTCTATCTCGCCCCGCAGGTGGCCGAAGCCGCCCGCGCCGCCGCCGGCCCCGCGTATACGTCAACGAATTGGGAAGAGCAGAACAGTCAGCTTCTCCACGCGCTCAAAATGGAGCGCGTCGTGACCGCTGTGACCATCGGCCTCATCATTCTCGTCGCCGCGCTGAACATCCTGATCACGCTGACTATGATCGTGCTCACCAAGTACAAGGACATCGCCGTCCTCATGTCGATGGGCGCCCGCCGCGCGCAGATTCGCCGTATTTTCGTTTACCAGGGCATCATCATCGGCGTGCTCGGCACCGCGATTGGGCTCGTTCTCGGCTACGGCCTCTGCTATTTCGCCGATACCTATCGCTGGATTCAGCTCGATGCCTCCGTCTACGCCCTCAGCTTCGTCCCCTTCGAAGCCCGCGCTCTCGATGGCCTCTGGATCGCCGCCGTCGCGCTCGGCGTCAGCCTGCTGGCCACCATCTACCCGGCCCGCAACGCGACCAGCATTCTCCCCGTCGCGGTCTTAC
>Ga0214192_1000156_pt1 | contig 41534 bp, 43 predicted proteins | sample TroBogEpilimnion_44_FD_153030 | JGI IMG/M metagenome (GOLD analysis project Ga0214192, IMG submission 153030) | Freshwater microbial communities from Trout Bog Lake, WI - 29JUL2008 epilimnion | ecosystem: Environmental > Aquatic > Freshwater > Lake > Epilimnion/Euphotic zone | place: Trout Bog... | reverse complement strand
CCGGATACTTAGTTAGTTCTGACTATGCAGGAAATCCTGTATATGTAAACGGCTGGCAAATTTGTAACACTACAACATTACAAGCCGCTGTAAGAATCTACAAAAATTCTGGATTAACAAATAATTTTAATATTGACATTTATGATGATGTTAATAATCTTAGTGATTTAACTGTAAAAATTTATGTAAATGGAATTAGATTAGATTCAACTTTGTGGACATTAGTAAAAGGTACAGCTTATTATACTGTAGTCTTAAAAACATCTATCAAAACAACAGATGTTTTAACAATTCGTTCTTTTGCTAGTCAGCCAGTTAACTCTAATGGGTATTACGAAATACCTACTAATTTACAAAACAATCCTTTAAATGCAGATATTGGTACATTTACTTTAGGTGAAGTTACTGACCATGTGTCTAGTATAATTGATAATTTGCCTTCTAACGAATTTTTAGGAGTCTTTCCGGGCGATGGAAATTTAAGAGATTTAGGTAACATTACTCAGTATGGTACAAAATTTGTACAACACAGCGGCCCTCTAAGCCTTGCAATTTATCATATTGCATCAGAAACAAATAATATTATCAAGGCTCTAGAAACTGCTAGAGATGATTATAATAGCTTCAAACGAAATTTTATTGAAATTGCTAGCTCATTAGGTGTTGACGGTGATACTGTTCAATTAATTGAATTAATTATGCAAAAAATTAATTCAAACAGACCTAATACTGCACCTTACTATTTTAGTGATATGGTTCCATACGGAGCAAATGTTTCTACTGATTTAACTGTTGTTGATTATAGAATAAAAACATATCCATTGTCTAACGCATTTTCTTTAGATACATTATCTAATAAAGCAGTTGGCGTTTATTTAAATGGATCTCAATTGGTATATCAAAGAGATTATACATTTAATAGTCAAGGATTTATAGAAATATCTAGTAGCGTAGCAATGAATAACGGAGACACAATTACCACAGTTGAATATGAATCAACTGACGGTTGTTTTGTTCCAGCAACTCCTACTAAATTAGGTTTATGGCCTGCATATATCCCACAGATTTATTTAGATACTACTTTACTTGATCCGATTGAAGTAATACAAGGACACGATGGCAGTATTATTGCCGCTTACGGTGACTACAGAGATGCATTAATATTAGAACTAGAATTACGAATCTACAATAATATTAAAGTAAAATACGATTCAAATATTTTTGATGTAAACGACATCATTCCTGGATACAGCAGAACTAATGATTATTCTCTTGCAGAATTTAATCAAGTACTTGCACCTAATTTTTATCAGTGGGCTGGTTTAGTTGGAGTTGACTTTACTAAACCTTTAAGTTATGATCGTTCAAACACGTTTACTTATAACTATTCAGGCGATTCTGCTCCAAATCAAGCCGCTACTCCCGGATTCTGGAGAGGCATATATCGTTGGATGTTAGATACAGATCGTCCACATCTATGTCCTTGGGAGATGTTAGGATTTAGTACTGAACCATCTTGGTGGACTTCTGTATACGGACCTGCTCCATATACCAGCGATAACTTAATTTTATGGACAGATTTATCTACTGGAACTATAAGAGAACCTGGCGTTCCTGTTATTACTGTAGACAAATATGCTAGACCATTTTTGTTAAATTATTTGCCAGTTAACGAGAACGGTGATTTATTAAGTCCTATTCGTTCTGGATTAGCACAAGGTGTAATAACAGAAAGCACTGGAAACGATTTTGTATTTGGCGATGTAAGCCCGATAGAAGCCGCATGGAGACGTAGTAGTTACTATCCATTTGGTGTAATAATTTCTTCAATGTTATTGACTCCTGCAAAAACTTTTGGTTTATTGTTAGATAGATCAAGAGTCGTGCGTAACAAAGCTGGACAACTAGTTTATAAAGATACTAATCTACGTATTCAACCTTCGGATATTTTAATCCCAAGCATTTATTCTAGTACAACTAGAGTGCAAACTGCTGGTATTGTAAATTATGTAGTTGATCTTATTTTAAATATTATTTTTAGTAACAATCAAAATTCTTACAATTCTTATCAGTCTGATTTAAAATTAATTACTCCACAATTAAGTTACAGAGTTGGATCATTTACAAATCAAAATCAATTTAATTTGTTGCTTGAAAGTAAAACTCCGTCAGCAACTGGTAGTGTGTTTATTCCAAAAGAAAGTTATCAAGTATTTTTAAATTCTTCAAACCCTACTAAAAAAATCACATACAGTGGTGTAGTTATTACAAAATTATCTACAGGATTTGAAGTTAAAGGTTATAGCAAATCTCAACCTTACTTTAATTATTACAGTTATATTTCATCAGGAACTGCTATTAACATAGGCGGAATTTCTGAAAGCGTTGCAACCTGGACACAAGGACAACAATATATTGTTGGGCAAGTAGTACAATATGGAAATGCATATTATAGAACAACTGTTAAAAATGTAGCAGGCGTATCTTTTGACAAAACAATGTTTACTCAGTTGCCCAGCCTTCCAATAGTGGGCGGAGTTACTGCAATATTTAGAGACACATGGAATAAAAATACTTTAAATGTTGCTCCTTACGGAACACAATTTGCTACTGTACAAGAAGTTGTAGATTTCTTATTAGGATATGAACAATATTTAATTGACCAAGGATTCGTATTTGATGACTTCAATGGAAATTTAAATGCAGTTACCAACTGGTCAACTAGTGCAAAAGAATTTATGTTCTGGACTACACAAAATTGGGCCGGTGGACAAACACTATGGACTGATTGGTTACCAAACCAACTGTATAGTTACGGAACTATAGTTCGATACAATGGCGAATACTACAGTGCTCAGTATAATATTCCTGAGTTAGATACATTTGATACTACACAATGGATAGCATTGCCTGGATTAAGCAATGTAGGCAGTAGTGTAATTAGTTTGAGTCCGTCTGCAAATAAAATTACTTTTACAACTGACTTAACAGTAGTTGATAATATCAGTAATCCGTTTAACAAATACGAAATATTTAAAGTAGACAGCACACCTTTACAACCAAGTGAGTTAGATAGTTATAGAGAAAACAATGTTGTAAGTTATAGTCCTCGAGGAACTGCTGGAATTTACTGTGCTAGTTTTTACTTAATACAAAATGAACATGTAGTAATTATAGACAATACAGATATTTTCAACGATGTTATATATAATCCACCAAGCGGATATCGCAGAGAGCGTATTAAAGTTTCAGGTTATGTAACTGAAGGATGGTACGGCGGATTAGATATTCCTGGATTTATATATGATGGTGCTAAAGTACAAAATTGGCAACCATGGCAAGATTATAACATGGCTGATATTATTTCCTATCAAGGAAATTATTATAGCGCCAATAAATTTATAGCAGGTGCGTCAGTGTTTAACTCTGTGGAATGGTTAAGATTAAAAAATCAACCAACTGCACAGCTATTACCTAACTGGACAAATACTGCTACACAATTTATAGATTTTTACGGCCTTGACATTGATAATTTTAATATTCAGCAACAGCAGTTTGCTCAACACTTAATTGGTTATCAAACACGTCAATACTTAGACAATATTATTCAAGACCCAGTTAGCGAATTTAAATTCTTCCAAGGAATGATTCGTGATAAAGGTACACAGAATGTATTGAATCATTTGTTTAATGTATTGAGCAATGACGGAACAGAAAGTCTAACTTTCTATGAAGAGTGGGCTATCCGTGTTGGACAATATGGTGCGGCAAAAGCGTTTGAAAATTTTGAAGTTGTTATTGATCAAAATGAATATAAAAATAATCCTCAAGGATATTATCTAACTACTAGAAAAAATAATAAAGTTAGTACTGTTATTAATCAATTAACTCCTAATGAAATTTATGTTAAACCTTTAGGGTATGATAATCAACCATTCCCTGTATTAGAAAATCCTGATCCAGTCTTGCGTAGTGCAGGATATGTAAACCCTATTGATGTGACATTTAAACTAGGATATATTTCAGATATACTTAATTATGATGTATCTTTATTAGGTAATGGTCAATATGTTTGGACTGCATTTAGCGAAAACACATGGAATATCTACAGATTTACAGATTTGCAAATCCGTGTACTTAATGTAAGTTACTCAACTGACACTAAAACATTAACTTTGACTACACAAAATCTAATAGTTCTAAAAGCTGGAGATTATATTGGATTAGATCAAGTAGCAAGTATTAAAGGATTTTATAAAGTAGCAAGTGTTTCTTTAAATTCATTTACAGTAGTAACACCAACTGCAATAACAATTCCGTCTCCATTTACAAATACAAGTGAAGTAGTCGTTTATGTATTAACTACTCAACGCACTAGTTCTATGGATACATTAGACAAGTTATTGTTATCACATTTAAAACCTAAAACTTTAATATGGACAGATGATGACGGTAGCGGAAAGTGGGCAGTATGGCAATACAATTCTGTTTATGCCACACAAAATATTCCAAATGCAACACCGTCTACTAACTTTAATTTTGGTTCTAGTTTGTCAATTAACACACAAGGGTCTATATTAGCAGTTAGCAATAGTCAAGGCACGGTATCTATTTTTGATAAAGTGGGTCGTTCAGTTAAATGGGAAGCAAGAGGACATTTGTTAGAGCCTTTTATATCAAAGAACGGCATAGTAAATGCTGATCAAGTTGCTACAGTAACCGCAATAAGTGCGGATGGAACATGGTTAGTAACTGGTAGTCCTAATGCTGGCTATGCAAGAACAAATTATAAAGGCGTTTACAATTCTAGCTCAACATACGCTATTAATAGTGTTGTGGCTGTACAAAATTCTACAAATAATTATTCTTACTATCAAGCATACCGAGCAGTTCCTATTAACACTCCAACAACTAATACTACTTACTGGTATGCAGTACCTTATGTTGATGTAAATCAAGTACAAGGATCTGATTCAAGTTTAGCAAATCAAGGTGTAATTAGCATCTACTTAAAAGATTTAGATAACAATTATAATTTAGTTGATACTATTATAAGTCCTTTGCCAAGCGCAAATGAACAATTTGGATCTAGTCTTATTTTTGGTAACAATACCTTGTATGTTGGTGCTGTGGGTTATAATAATGGCGCAGGTCGAGTATACAAATTATCATACTCTAGTACAGTGCGTGTTGAAACACAATACAATCCTGTAGGCAGTATTAACAGTACACTAGCAGTTACATCAACTAACGGAATTCGAGTTGGAATGATTGTTAGCGGTGTTGGGTTTACTAGCGGACAAACAGTGGATGCGGTGTTAAGTGAGACTACATTAGAACTAAGTGGAACACCTGACACTGGAGTTATACCTTCAGGTATGCTTCAATTTATAACAAATAGTTGGGCATATGACTGGACAGAAAATTATGTTGGTACTGGTACAAATGCATTAGGATCTAATTTATCAATAAGTTCAGATGCTAGCACACTTGCTATTACTGCCGTTGGCACTGCTCACATTTATAAAAATACTGGTAATGGTTTAGAAGAAATACAAGTATTAACTGGAAGCGATGCATATTTTGGAAAAGCTATTGCAATATCACCGGACGGCACATACATTGCCGCATCTGACGACACATCAGGTAATGTAAGCCAACAAGGTAATGTTACAGTTTATCAATATAGCAATGGTACATACACTTCGTCACAAACTTTAGTTAATCATCAACCTGAAACAAACGGTTTGTTTGGTAATAAGATAGCGTTTATGGATGATACTACTATTGTCGTTTATAGTAAAAATGGCGATAGCACTATTACAACTACATTTGATAATGATACTACTACATTTGATAAGAGCTCTACTAATTTCTTAACAGTAGAAGTTAATAGTGGGCGTGTAGATATATATGACAAATATCACAATGTTTGGGTATTCAGTGAAAGTTTAGAATCAGAAAATCTTCCTAGCGATGGTTACGGAACAGGATTTGCAGTAGGTGCTAACCAAGTAATTGTTAGCGCACCTAATGCATCTGATCAAAGTCTTGCATCAGGACAAGTTTATAGTTATGGAAAACAGAATGACACATATTCTTGGTCAATCTATGAACAGCAAGATGTAGTACCTGATGTTAATAAAATTAGAAAAGCATTCTTGTATGATCAAACATTAGGAAAACTAGTAACATATCTTGATATTGTTGATCCTCTACAAGGAAAGATTCCAGGACCTGCACAAGAAGAAATTACATATCAAACATTCTATGATCCAGCAAGTTACTCGTACAGCGACGGCACTGCTGGTGTTGTTCTAAATACAAATGAATTCTGGGCAGATATACCTGTTGGACAATTATGGTGGGATTTAAGAACTACCAAGTTCTTAGAAAATAATTTTAATGATCCATCTTATAGAAACAGTGCTTGGAATACACTAGCAGAAGGCGCAAGCGTTGATATTTACGAATGGGTTTCAACTAACTTATTGCCATCTAATTGGGATAATTTAGCAGACACTCCGTCAGGAATTGCTATCGGTATCAGCGGAACAAGTTTATATGGTAATTCAGCTTACAGCGTAACACAAGTATACGATAACATTAGTAAAACATTTAGAAATACATATTATTTCTGGGTTAAAAATAGAAAAATAGTTCCAGCATCAACTAGCGGTAGAAACATGGCCGCAAATGATGTTTCACTATTAATTGCTAATCCACGAGCACAAGGTTATACATGTTTAGCGATTACAGGAGTTGATACATTTAGTTTAGTAAATGCCGCTGGATATTTAAAAGGTACTGAAGTTATTCTTGCTATTGAATACTGGGTAATCGATAAAACAGATCAAAATGTTCACAGCCAATGGAAATTAATCAGTAATGATACACTTGTTAACCTTCCAGCTGTTATTGAACAAAAATGGTTTGATAGTTTATGCGGTATTGACGAAGGCGGTCGTTCAGTGCCAGATCCAACTTTACCTATTAAATTACGTTACGGTATTGAAAATCGTCCTCGCCAGAGTATGTTTGTGAACCGTATTGAGGCATTAAAAGAATTTATTGAAAGTGTTAATACAACATTAAGCACATATCAAACTACAGAATTGAAAGATATTAGTTCTTTAGAATCTTATGATCCTATCCCTAATCCAATATATGGATTATATGATAAGATTGTTGATACTTATGAAGAATTAGGATTTGCAAGTATTGGTTATTTCTCAGTACCGGTACTAACACCAATTATTACTAATGGTAGCATTACTGGAATTACGGTAATTAATTCAGGCAAAGGATATGTTTATGCTCCTTACGTTACTATTATTGGATCAGGTGAAGGTGCAGTAGTACGTACAACAATCAATGCGTTAGGTGAAATTACAGGTGCAACTATTATCAATGGCGGTACTGGATATAATAGCGGTACACAATGCTCAGTTCGTAGTTACTCTGTGCTAGTAAACAGTGACAGTACTTCATCTGACACATGGAGCATTTATTCTTATAATACCATTAGTAAACAATATTCTAAAGTATTAACACAAGGTTACGATGTTAGAAAATATTGGTCTTATATGGACTGGTATGAAACAGGATTCAGTCAGTTTAGTGCTCCTGATATTACTGTTAACAATTTTGTTGATTTGAATACTACACAAGATATATTCTTTAATCAAGCACGAAATAACACTATTGGTAATGGACAATTAGTTAAAGTATTAAATGGAAATGCAAACAAGTGGGTATTGTTGTATAGATACTCTTCAGTTGTTTCTGTAGACTGGACACAAAGCTATCGCGTAGTAGGAATTCAAGACGGAACAATTCAATTTAATACTAACTTGTATGAGTTTGCAGGAACTGATATTGGTTACGACTCTAGCATTTTTAATACATCAAACTTTGACGTTCAAGCTAGTGCTGAATTACGAATTATACTTAACACTATAAAAAATAATATTTTAATAAACGATCTAAAACAAAATTATTTAGATTTATTCTTAAACGGTTTAAGATATGCGCACAGCGAACAGCCGTTTATTGACTGGGCGTTCAAAACTAGTTTTGTCCGTGCTACTCATAATGTTGGACAATTATCCCAACCAGTTAACTATCCTGTTGATAATTTAAGTAATTTCCAAGATTATGTTGCAGAAGTTAAACCTTATAGAACTAAAATTAGAGAATATGTAAGTCAATATACTAGCATTGATACTAATCAATCAGCAGTAACAGACTTTGACTTACAACCTAATTATTCAAATACAAAAATTAAACCAGTTGAGACAACATTTATTAACAACAGTATTAGTGTTGTAGATCCAACAATACAAAATTATCCTTGGAAGTTTTGGTTAGACAATGTTGGTTTTAGCATTATTGAAATTAAAATCGTCAGTGGTGGTAGCGGCTATGCTAGTGCTCCAGTAGTAATTATTGATCAGCCAACTGGTGCAAATTCTGTTCCAGCTACGGCTAAAGCATTTATTACTAACGGAGTAGTTAATAGAATATTATTAACAAACATTGATACATACGGTCGTGCTGGTAGCGGATACCTAAGTGCGCCGAGCGTAACGCTTTATGGTGGATTAGATAAAGGCGGAGTAGCAGCCAAAGCAGTTGCAATTATTGGAAATAGCGTTGTACGTTCAACATCAACTGAGTTGCGTTTTGACCGTGTTAACCAAACTTATTACCTAGCAAACTTGCAACAAGTTGATTCATTTACTGGTACTGGTTCTAAACTACAGTATGTGTTAACTTGGGCACCAGACATTCGTGCAGGAGAATCTAGTGTTACAGTTAACGGTATTCCTGTTTTAAGAGAATTGTATGCGTTGTCAGTAGTAAGCTCAACTGCATCTGGATATACACAATATACAGGTAAAATTACGTTTGCCTCAGCTCCGGCAACTGGATCAACAATAGTTGTCAAATACAATAAAGCACCGTCAGTATTAACAGCGGTCGATCGTATTCAATACTATTATAATCCAGCATCTGGACAGTTAGGAAAAGATTTAGGACAGTTAATGACTGGAGTTGATTACGGCGGTGTTGTAGTCAGCGGTTTAGGTTTTGATGTAGCCGGCGGATGGGGTTCTGCTCCGTACTTAACAGATGCATGGGATAGTAGACCTGCAACATTTAAAGATTATTCTGTACAAGTTACAGGTAATACTCACGTGTTTACGTTGCCATATACACCTGCTAATGGAACAGCGATCAACATTTATTTCTCAAGATTGATAACAACTTCTTACGTATCCGACGGAGTTTCGTTGCAATATGCTTACGATTTATCTTTATTAGATGTATCCGTTAATGTTGTAACAGTTACTCAAACAACAGCAATTACCGCAACTTATGTTCCAAGTCAAATTGTTAACGGTATAACATTTATTAGTAGCGGCTATACATTAGTAGTATCGGATACTACTGGAATTGTTCCAGGAATGATTGTAAGTGGAACTGGTTTTTCTAGAAGACAAAAAGTTGTAAATGTAGTTAACTCAACAACATTAACTATTGATAACGTAGCAGATACTGCTCCGAGCGGATTAATAACATTCTCTAACTTAGCAGGCGGATTTGTTTTAACTGTGTCTGATACTACTGGATTAGCAGTTGGCGATGTTGTGACAGCCTCAACTGCTCACGGAACAATTTTTGCATACGGTACTACTGTGACAGCAGTTAATTCTTCAACGTCTGTTACTTTAAATCAAGTACTTTATTCAACAATAACTCCAGGAACAAATATAAACTTTACTAAAAATTTAGTAGAACCAACAGACGTAGTTATTAATGCATCTGGAACTATTCAATTATTAGAAGCATACGCTTCTGGAAGTACAATTAATATTATTGGACAAAAACCACCAGTAAGATTAGACGATCCTTATTATGGAATGTCCGCCACACAAAACTGGGCTACTGGCACTGTGTATGCAGTTAATGATCTTGTTCTTTACAATAGTATTTCTTATATTTGTAAGACTGCACACACTGCCGCTTCTTCATGGAGTATAGATTTTGCTCAAGGATATTGGAAATTAATTAACACTAATGCTATTATTCCTACTCCGGTTATTGGCGTTAGTGTAATTACAAACGTAGTTGAAGGTGGCGCTGGTGGCGCAACATTGACAATTTCATCATATAGTGGAGTAGACGACGGGGGTTCAGCATCAACGGTTGAATCATCAATTATTGATGGAGGAATTATTGATGACTCTCCAACTAATGTAATTGAAATCCCTGCAACATTTACAGTATTACCAGGAGATGAATTTATTTTAAGAGAATCTACTAGCGACGGTTCTATTTCAACCCCTGATGCAAATTACGATACATCAATGGATGGCGGAAATTTAACTTATTCAACTGCTACAGGTATTGCCGCAGATGACATAGTTGTTGATGGAGATGGATTTGTAACCCCAACTTCAAGTCCAGCACCGGAAGAAGTTGTTCCAGGACAAGTTGTTGATGCATTATCTATTAAAGTTTATGATAAATCACAAGCAGGTTCTGCCGCTATAAAAGTAAACTCACAGATTACAGACGGTATTACTAATACATACAGCATTGGGCAAACTCCTAATAGTCCTCGAGCATTAATTGTAAAATTAGGTAATAATATTCAAACGTACGGAACCGACTACTCAATAGATTATACAAACGGAACAGTAACATTTACTCCGTCTGGAAATAGTATTCTTTCAACAGGACAGTTGGTAACAATTTTTAGTGTTGGATTCAACGGTACTAATATTTTAGATTTAGATTATTTTGTTGGTGACGGTGTTACAACAGAATTTATAACTCGAGCACCATGGATTACTCCTGTTACTAGTTTAATATATGTTGACGGAATTTCAACTCCTGCAAATTTATTTAAAACTGATAGTACATACACATTTACTAATGCTATTGGAATTAGATTTATAACACCACCTGCTGTAGGAAAATTAATTAATTTTATTATTGTTAGCGGCAATCAACAAACATTTGCAACTACAAAAACTGAAAGAATTACCGCAACAGGCTCATCAACATATACTTTAACATATCCTATTGGAATAACTTTACCAAACGAAAGCAATATGATTGTAAGAGTTAACCAACAAATATTAAGTGCTCCTGTTAATAATTATTTTACTATCGGTAATGATCAGTTAACTTATACATTAGATCCAAGTAAGGCACTTCCGTATTCTACAACAGTTGATAATGTTTTAGTTTATGCAGAAGGTAGTACATTAACTTTTGGATCAGATTATACTGTTGACCCAGCTGGTATTTCAGTAACAATTAACCAAAACATATACGCAGAATACGAAGGTAAATCATTAATTGTTAGTATCATTACAAATGAAGGTTACACATACAATCCAATCAGCAGTCAGATTACATTTGCGCAAGGATCTGTTCCTTCAAACGGCGATGTTGTTGAAATAATTAGTAACTACTTGCAAGATATTTTAGATATAGAACGCACAGAAGTACAGTATTCATCTACATTTACTTTAACACCTGGAACAATTGAATTCTTCAAATACAATGCTCTTGGTGGCGGATTAATTCAATTAGACAGACCTGTAATTAATGCCGACTATGTTTGGGTAATTAAAAATAAAACTTTATTAAGTTCTGGTACTGATTATAAACTTAATGAAGATTTACAAAGTTTACGTTTAGCAAAACCTTTAAGAAGCTCAGATGTTTTAGAGTTAATAACTTTTGGTAGCAACATTTTACCTTCAGCTGGTATTTCATATATGCAGTTTAAGGATATGCTAAACAGAGTAAGATATATTCGATTAAATGCAAATAAGCAAACTACACTAGTGCAAGATTTAAAATGGAATGACACACAAATTGTAGTAAATGATGCAAGTCAACTTGATCAACCAAATGCAGCCGCAAACAGACCGGGTGTAATTGAAATACGTGGCGAGCGCATTGAATATTTTAATGTTAACGGAAATGTTTTAAGTCAATTACGTCGAGGTACATTAGGAACAGGAGTTTACAATTTAAATAAATCTGGATCATACGTACAAGGAATTGGTGCAAGTGAATATATTCCTTACACCGATACTACAGTAACTGAAACAGTTAAATCGTCAGGACAAGGAGTTCCGCGAACAACTGGAACAGTATTGTCTACAACATCAAGCGTTGCAGAACCAATTGCCAACTTTGGTATAACAACTACATCTGGACAACTATCTGTATCGACTGGACAATATTATGTAGGTCAAGTGATTACTATAAGTGGTCAACCTGTACACAGTACACTCAATGGTGTAGTTTCTTTAGGCACTAATGGACAATTTAGTTGTTTGCCAACAACTGTTACATTAGCATCTGGACAATCTGTAATTATTAACAATTCAACGGCTAATGCTCCAATTATTGGTCTAGCAATTACAGGAACATCAGGTCAATTTAGTTGTTCTTCAAGTCCAGTGCCATTAGTAGTAGGACAGCAAGTAACTTTAATAGGCTTAGTTACTGTTTCTCGATTCTTGTCTGGAGTTACCATTAACAACACAAGTGGATTGTTCCAATGTACATATTCAAATACATTATTACAAGTGGGACAAACTGTAACTGTTACTGGAACATTTGGCGGTGGTGGCGGAATCTTAGGGTACACAAGTGGTACAACTTATACTATTAGTGCAACTGATGGACATAGCAATTTCACCTTAATTACATCACCTACAACATTTACAGCAGTTTCTGCTACTAATATTATTGGTACAGGATCAGGCGCAGTGTTCAATGTGTATGCGGCAAATAGAGGATATAAAGTTACGATAGCATCAGCTGGTACAGGCTATGCTGTTGGCAACACTATGAAAATTTTAGGTGGCGCATTAGGTGGCACTAATGTAACTAATGATTTGCTTATTTCAGTTGCTGGAGTATCTAATGGCACTATTACAGCTATTTCTGTTAGCGGTGTTTCAAATTACGGTGATCCGTTGATCACAACCTCCGGAGTTCCAACAGGAGTTACTTGGCAACTAGTGGCAGGATCTGGAAGTATTCAAAATTATGTTTCTCCAGAAACATATAAAATATCAGCAACTAATGGGTCATCTACATTTACATTAACAACTCTTGATAATCAACCTTTGGTTACTACAGTTGGTACTCCTGCGGATGGTATAGTAATAGATACTGGATTAAATGTATCGTTGAATCCTGGATCAATTACTGGATATGTTGGAAATCAACAAAGATATTACATTATTGCTACTAATGGTTCAACACAATTTACATTATCTGCAACTTACAACGGTAGCGCAGTTACAACTACATTGGGTTCAATGTATGGACAGCAATACTCTGTTAGTGCCGCAACTATAAACAACTATTCTAATCCAAAGAATTATTATGTTGTTGCTACAAATGGAACATCTACGATGACATTGTCTGAAACGCTTGGAGGACCTCCTGTTACAACTACAATTGGTACACCAAGTGGATTAATAGCCAGTGTGCCTAACAGTATAATAACAGTAAGTGATAATAGCGGTTTAGTTGCATTACAAAAATTTGTAGTTACAGGTGCAGGTGGTGGTGGATTAACTGCTGGAACTTATTACATAGTTAATCCGTCAGTTGGTACTAATCAAATCACTTTAGCTACATCATTATCTTTAGCAGAAGCCGGTAAACCAATTGGCACACTAACTACTGCTACATTATCAAACACATCGTTTACATCGGGTGGGCAAGATATTAGTATTGGATTTGTGCCAGCAAACGCTGATCAAATTGAAGTGTTTGTTGGAGGTTACGATAATGTATCATGGTCCCCAGACACTGCGTATAAGGTAGGAACTATTGTGTCAGTGGGCGCATATACTTATAGATGTTCAACTGCACACACAAGTTCATCATCGTTTGGTAATGATTTGTCTAACTGGTATTTCTTTGTAGAAAATATTCGATTAAGAAAATCAGCATACAGTGTGTTTAACATTAACAAAGCACCATATAGCCCTGCCGGCGATGTAAATTTTGCCGAAGACTTTATTGTCGACGGAACAACTTCGATTATAACTTTAACAAATCCGCTGTCCCTTGGCACACAAGTAACAGTAGTTAAGAGATCAGGAATAGCATGGGACGGTAACAAATCCGGAACAACAGTTAATCAAACAGTTGCGCCATCAGTTAATATCTTAAATGATAGTTCCGCTATTGCTAACTTTATCAGAGCAGAACTTGGAATTTGGTACACGGACTACAAGAGTTAAAATAGCACATTATAAATATTGATAAATATAACATAAAGAGAGATTAGTATGCAGACAAAAGACGCCACAGGAATTCATATTGAGGGACATATTAAGATATATGATCCCGTTTCTAAGGAAATTTTCATTAATAAGCGCAATGCTATCCATTATGAAAATATGAGTATAGCGTTGGCTAATACTATGATTAACAACGGTCAAGGGTTTATTTACTCAATGGCGTTTGGAAACGGCGGAACTAGTATCGATCCAACCGGAATTATTACATATCTAACACCAAATACTACAGGTACTAATGCTAGTTTGTATAATCAAACTTATGAAAAGGTTATTGACGGAAGTTCGAGTACTAATTTAGATCCAACACGTAATTTTACCGAAGTTAGACACGTTACTGGACAAAACTACAGCGATATTTTTTGTACATGTTTATTAGATTACGGCGAGCCTAGCGGTCAAGCCGCGTACGATACAACAGTTAATGGCGAAACAACTTATGTATTTGACGAATTAGGACTACAAAGTTATAGCCCAACTGGCGAAAGTTTATTACTAACTCATGTTATTTTCCACCCTGTGTTAAAAAGTCTAAACAGATTGATACAGATTGACTATACAGTTCGTATTCAAAGCCTTACTGGCTTAGTAAATGTTTAAGGAGCAGTAGATGACATATACAGTTTCGTTCTCTGACTCAACTAATCCTGCTAAGCCACCGATTACAGTTGCAGACGCCGCACTAAACAATCAGACTAGTTTGTCGTTTGTTGGACAAAACTATTCAGGATACGGTCCTGTTATAGCTAGTAATTTTTTACATTTATTAGAAAATTTTGCCAACAGTTCGGCACCATTAAATCCTGTACAAGGACAACTATGGTATGATACTTCATTAGGAGCAAATATTCTTAGAGTGTACAACGGTACACAATGGGTAGAGGCAGGAGCATTAAAGAAAGCAACAGCATCAAATCAGCCAAGCGTATCGGCTAGTGTTGCCGGTGACTTATGGGTTGATACTACTAACAGTCAACTATATTTGTTCTCTGGCGCAACATGGTTGCTAGTTGGTCCTACATTTAGTGCAGGTTTGCAAACAGGTCCAATTGTTGAAACAATAATAGATACAACAAACGTTAGCCATTCAGTTATTTCAATGTATGTTTCTAGCTCTACAGATAATTCATCTTATAGAGTATCGATAATTAGTAAAGATTCATTTGTTCCTAAAGTTAGTATATTAGGCTTTCCAACAATACAGGAAGGTGTTAATTTAAGTACAATAGATAGCGACTTAACAACTAACCCAACAAGATTTATTGGAACAGCTACATCAGCTGATGCATTGTTAGTTGGCGGTACAACAGTTCCAGCCGCAAATTTTTTAAGAGGTGATGTAGCTAGTACAAGTAACAGCGCATTGAACATTAGAAATGCTGGCGGTTTAAGTATTGGTACAGATTTAAGTTTTAATATTTCTCAAGGTAATACTGCATACACTATATTTTCAAAGAGTACTACAAAAAGTATTGAATTTAGTGTAAACGGAAACACATTAGTACATTTAGATCCTTCAGGCAACATTGGATTAGGTGTAGGAAATACAAGCCCTTCTAGTGCATTAAGTGTAGGAGGTGTAATTACTTCAGGTATTGCAGGACTGGCTGGCGGACTTGTTGTCACAGACGGCGGAAGTCCTAACCCGACTACAGTATTTTCAATTAATCCTGTTAGTGGAATTAGTACATCTTTAAATGCTACAAGCACAGGAAATTTAACAGTAGGCGGTGTAGTAACTGTTGGATCTGGAACGAGTGGTGGTTCAGTAATTTTACCAGCAACATCTTCATCAGGTCCTTTATTTGATATTGGTTCTTTAACACAACCTTTTAGAAACGTTTATGCAAATACGTTCACTGGAAGTTTTAACGGAACATTTACTGGAACAGTTTTAGGTAATGCTACAGGAACAGCAACCGCACTACAAAATGCAACCGCATTTAGTATAACAGGAGATGTGATTACTACATCAACTGTTAATTTTACAGGTAATTCGGGTCCAGCTACATTAAATGTAGTTGCTAACTCAAGTTTAATTGCAGGATCTTCAGATAATCCAAAGACACAAGCTACTTCGGCAGCGGCAACAGACCAGATGTTAGTGTTACAAACATCAGGAACTTCGTCAAATCTAGTTCGTATGACTAGACAAACATTCCTTTCTGGAGTAGGATTATATTCTATACCAGTTGGTGTTATGATGCCATTTGCTGGACCAGTGGCCGCTGTTCCAGCAGGTTGGTTACTATGTGACGGAAGTGAAGTTAGCACCGCAGTATATAATCAACTATTCTTAGCAATTGGATACATTTATAAAGCACAGAGCAGTTTACAAGGTGTAAACACTTTTGCTTTACCTGATATGCGTGGACGTATGCCGCTAGGTGTAACTAACATGAACAACTACGGTAACATCAACGGCTTTACTCAAGCACTTGACGGTGGTGGACATACAGTTAACACTGGTGGACAAACAGGAACAGCAACTACAATAACTGTAAAAGCTAATCAAAATCTTACACAAGTGTTAGGTGCAGTAGGCGGTACTGACGGAACAGTACTAGATGTTAATCAAATACCGCAACACGAACATTCATTGAATGACGGAACTGCACAATACTATGCTCCAGGATTAAATGGCGGAGTAGCGGATCCGAGCAACAATACTGCCTCAGGTTATAGCATTAGTTCATCAGGATCAGGATACGCATTAAAACAAACAGCAGGTATGACAGCAGGTGCAACTGGTGAAAGTGTAAACTTATTAAACCCATTCATGGCTGTTAACTACATAATATTTACTGGCGCAGGACTAAGCTAATGACATATTCAATTCTTTTAACTAACGGCAACACATTAACTACTGTAGCTAATGGTAGTATCGATCAAACCACTACAGATTTAACGCTGATTGGTCAAAATACATCGGGATACGGAGTATTCATTAATGATAACTTTGTGCATTTGTTAGAAAATTTTGCAAATACTAGTCAACCAAATCATCCTGTTAAAGGGCAGTTATGGTATGATACAAGTCAAAATTTATTGCAAGTGTACAACGGTTCGACTTTTACTCCAACCGGTAATACTATTGTATCAGGCACAGTGCCTAGCGGGCTAACTACCGGCGGATTATGGATTAATAGTACAACAAGCCAGTTATATTTTAATGATGGAACTGAAACAACTCTTGCAGGCCCTTTGTATACAAAACAACAAGGACAAAGCGGATTTGTTGTGAGTACAATATTAGATACGTTAAGTGTTAGCCATACTATTGTATCTTTATATGTTGCTAATACCTTAATGGGCATCTTTGCCAAGGAGTCTTTTACTCCTGCAACTGCAATTACTGGGTTTACAGATACTATAACTTTAACAGCAAGCCAAGTAGGAACAACTTTAACTGTTACATCTTGTTCAACTAACACACTTGCGGTGGGACAAACAATAACCGGAGTTGGAATACTTCCAAATACAGTTATCACTAGTTTAGTAGTTAACGGTGTAACAGCAAACGGCGGAGTTGGACAATACCTAGTAAGTACTAATGCTACACTTGCATCAACATCGATGACTGCAATTTACGGTACTTTACAAATTGGATTTAATGTAAGTACATACGGCGGTATTACTTTTAACGTTCCCGTAAGTCAAGCAAGTTATTTGTTAAGCCCAACAGACGGATCATTAAAAAATGCTAATAGTTTCTTGTCAACTACATCAGCATCGTCGACTAGCGGAACACTTTCAATACAAAATTCAACTCCATTACGTCTTGGTACTGCAGGTTACACGACAGTAAACACTAGTTATGGTACTTTTGAGATATTATCTAATATTGCTGGTCAAGATTTTCAAATTAGTTCATCAAATTCAAATCCAACTACACAAAGTTTGTATATAAATGGTACAACATTATTTGTTGGAGTTGGCGGATATAGTTCATCTAACTTACCAAAGACAACATTAGATGTAAACGGAACATTTAGAATAGCGACAACTAAAACACCAGCAAGCAGTACAGCCGCTGGCTCTACTGGGCAGTTTGCTTGGGACACTAATTACCTATATATTTGCGTATCGGGCGGAACAACAGGTAATGCTACATGGAAGCGAGTAGCGTTAGGAACCTTCTAACAGCTCAAACTATGATAAATACACTGAAATAAGGACGAGCGACAACCATGTCATACACAATTAACCATTATAACGGTACATTACTAACCACAGTTTCTGACGGAACAGTAGATACATCCACAGATTTAACTCTGATTGGTAAAAATTACGCCGGTTATGGGCAAGCACAGAACGACAACTTTGTATGGTTGTTAGAGAATTTTGCAAATACAAGTAGCCCTCCAAACCCACTTGCAGGACAACTTTGGTATGACAGCGGCAATAAAAAATTAAAATTCTGGGACGGCACTAATTTCCGTAACACCGGAGGCGCTGAAATTGGTTCTTCAGCTCCAACAGGACTAACACAGGGTGATTTCTGGTTTAATACACAAAGTAATCAGTTGTATGCATGGACAGGTAGCACATTTACTCTAATTGGCCCACAAGAAGTTACTGGTGCAGGCACTACACAAATGCAATCAGTTAGTGTTCTTGACACTAGTAATGTTAGCCATGCTATTATTCAAGGTATTGTTAACGGTCAAACAGTATTTACGATTGCAGGAAGTGATGCTCCATTCCAGTTAAATGGCACAACTAACCCAATCGTTGGTTTTGATTACATTCAACAAGGCGTTACTTTACAATATACACAGCAAGCAAGTAATGGACAAACATCTGGAAGCCAACGTTTCTGGGGAACTGCTACTAACTCCGATAGATTAAACGGACATACTATTAGCGATTTCGTTCTAAACACAGGAACACCGCAATTTAGTTCATTAGTTAACTTTGCAGACGTTGGTTTTACAGTTGGTAGTCCAATTTCTAAACTAGCAATTTATAATTATAATCAAACAACACCAACAATTCAAAACATTAACGGTTCACAAATTTCATTTGAAACGTTAGTTTCTGGATCAACAAAAAATCCTTTAATTATTAACGGTAATGATGTTACACCGGGACAAAGTGGAACAAGTAATTTAGGAACAAGTTTGTTACAATGGGCCGCAGTTTATGCTAGTTATCACTATGGAACAGCACAACAAGCAGATGCGCTTAACGTAAATAACGTTTATGTAACAGCTAGTACAAGTGCAGTAGCTGGAACTATTGCCGCTAGAGATAGCAGTGCTAATATCTATGCTAATGTATTCAATGGTACTGCTACAGCGGCACAATACGCTGACTTAGCAGAAAAATATCTTCCTGATCCATCACGTACATACGATGTAGGTACAGTTATGGCAGTAGGTGGCCCTGCTGAAGTACGCGGAGCATCATATGGAGATAAAGCTATCGGTGTAATTAGCCAAAATCCAGCTTTTATGATGAATAAAGATTTAGTAGGCGGAGTTTATGTTGCTCTAAAAGGTCGTGTGCCAGTTAAAGTATTTGGCGGATGCTCTAAGGGCGATATGCTAGCACCATACGGTGATGGTTTAGCCGCAAGTATTCCTGGATATTTTGGTGGCGATAATACTAGCAACATCTGTTTTGCAGTGGCTCTAGAAGATTGTGCAGACGGAAATATCACTCTTGTTGAATGCGTAATCTTATAAAAATAAATAACAGACAGTAAAAAGAGAGAATTAAATGACAGGTATAGGAACAATCATTGCCGCTAACGATTATAATACTATTCAAGGAATAGTAAATAATCTATTAGCAAATACTTACGGACAACCAGTTCAAAGTAGTCAAGTTTCAACTACCCAAGTTATTCAAGCAAGTCAATGGCAAGCACTATTGTATGATATTACTGCTATAAATTATCATCAACTTAATACTGGTCCAAAATTTAATAGTTATGCTTTAACGATCCCTTCAAACGGTACTGGAATAAGTCAAGCAATTGGTTCAACAACCTATACTAATGCGGCTCCAGCAGTTAAAGTTAAAGATGCAGACAGAGCCGCATACCTTGCAGTAGCACAAGCTCTTGCTAATCCAGTTTCTACTACAATTGGCGGAGTAACATATCCTGGTTGTTATTCTATTAGTTCTAACAGTTCAGAGCAAACACAAGTTGCCGCAGGCGTATTTTTAGCACCAAGTATTAGAGTTGGCGCTTCAAGTCCTTGGGGAAGTACATCGGGCGGTACTGCTGTAATTAATCAAGGACAACAGCCAAACGAGGAAGGTACAATTTCTGAAGTAGTTACATTAACTTTCCCAAATGCCGCAGCCGCACAATATTATTTTAATACAGGCGGATCGATTGTAATATCTGGTAATGCAACTTCAGGACAAACTGGTACAGTTAATACTAAAGATTATTCTTGGGCAGTTCTATTGTCACAAATGGGCAATGTAATTTTTAATTACGCCGGAGTTAGTTCTTCAAACAGCAACGGATCTGGATCTAGTTATGGTTGGAGTTATTTTAACGCTAACCGAAATATTACACAACTATTGTATACTATTACTACATCTTCGCAGTTGTATGCCCCAAATGCTTATACCATCACTGGTAATTTGAATTCAGCTGGTACAATTTTAACAATTACCATGCAACTTCAAGATCTTTCTACAGCACAAACTAAAGTTGCTTCTGGACAAAGTCCGGGTGATAGTTTAACATATTCTATAGATACTCCAGTTACTGCTACAATATCAAATAATCTTACTATTTGGTACGCATCAGGCAATTATGTATCAATGACTACGCCAACTAATTATTTGCCAACTCCTGTCATCACTACTCCTCTAACCGCATAAGTAGTTTAAGGAGACAAATATGACAGCAGGTGTAAATAACCAAATTGAAATTGCTGAATATAACGCTATCTATGCTCAAATAGCCGCAGTTCTTTCAACACAATATGGACAAACAAATTTAAACAGTAGTGCAGTGGCCGCTCCACCGCCTGCTAGTAACGCTACAAAAATTACAGTAGCTGAATGGAATGCTTTACAAAATGATATGTTTAGAATTGCAGATCATTTAGGTATTGCTCGCCCATCTATAACCACAGCATCTTCAAGTTTAGTTATTAAAGATTCTGATAGAGCCGCATATTTGACAGCGGCCACAGCTCTTAATAATCCATCTCAATATTACGGTCTTCCAGCAGACACAGTAACTTCTGCAACAGTAAGTAGTTTAAATTATGTGAACGTAGGTGTTGGCAAAACTGCAACTCATACAGTAACTATGACATTTTCTAGTTCCGCTTACGCAACTTATTTCTTTAATACAGGAAGCATAATTAATCTAAGTGCAAATTTAAATCAGTATCAAACTTCAGGTGGTGCTCAAAGTCCTGCAACTCTAGATAATGATTGGTTTAATTTATTAAGCAGTTCTGGTACAATTACTTATGGACGTAGCAGTACATCAAGCAGTGGATATCAAGCAGGTGTGATTAGCCCATCTACTGGATTTATCAACGCAACAAATACAGAAACTACTATATTCAGTAAAACCATCGGTGACGGTCTTTACACTAGTGGCACTGCTGATAGATTTTGGATTACTGTTCAATACAATGCGCCTGTATTAACTTTTAGAATGTATTATGGCAACACTTATACTAGCCGTGGTATAAACACATATCCGTCGGCAGGATATCCTCAAGCGCAATACTATGCTATCACTGGTCAAATAACTAGTACGGTAGCCGCAATTTATCCGTCTAGTTCAAACGTTTCGGCTAGTGCATTTTATCCAGCTTCGGGTATCGGTGCTAGTTTCTCAAGCAATTAATCAAATTAATTTATCCTAAGCTCTTGACACAGCTAACTACATAGTGTAATATTATACACTACGGAGTTTATTATGGACGAAAGAATTGAAAAAGCATTTGCTGTAGCTAATTATGCGGCCACATTGTCAAATCAACGCAGAGTGATATCGGAAGAGTATAAACAAAAATTAGTTTACTACACTAACGGATCTACATTTAAAGTTTCCCCTGAGTTAATTGCATTTATTAAAACAGTTATAGAGTTAGGACATATTTCAGATGTTCCATTTTTAGATGCAAATGATTTTCCAGTGGTAATTCCTAATGTACAGGAATTTTTAGATAACATAGTTTCAGTTTACTTCGAAGCTCTAAATGAGTACACAGTAAAATATTCAGAAATTAAAACAAAACGAAAAATTGCAGATATAGTTGAACTATGACAACAGGCGCACTTATATTTGCTCAAAATAATCATTCAGTTGATTATGTCCAGCTAGCAGTATTTGCGGCTAGCCGTGCTAAACAATATTTAGATATTCCGGTATCTTTAGTAACAGATAATAAAAAATGGTTAGAGGAAAACTATCCCAACCATGAGTTTGATTCAGTTATTGAAGTACAGCCATCTGGATTAGTTCAAAGCAAAATGTTCCATGATGGCTCATTATCTTCAAAATTTACCGAATGGAAAAATTGGACACGTAGCCAAGTTTACGATTTAACACCTTACGATCGCACACTAGTTTTAGATAGCGATTATGTTATTAACTCTCCATTGTTAAAAACAGCATTGGATAACGATCACGATTTCCAAATATATCAAAGTAGTTTTGATTTAGCCTTAGATAGAGACACAACTGATTTTAAAAGAATCAATAGATATAGTGTTCCTTTTTATTGGGCTACAGTTTTTATATTCAATAAAAATGCTATAATGGATAGTTTTTTTACTCTAGTAGAATATATTAAACAAAACTGGATTTATTTTAAAACGCTCTATAACATTACTGCATTTACATATAGAAATGATTTTGCTTTTAGTATTGCTATACACATTATGAATGGCAAAACAAATGGCGATTTTGCAACAGCACTTCCTGGAAAAATGATATACATCAGCGATAAAGATTTTTTAGTTAATGCAGTTGACAACAAAATGAATTTTCTAGTACAGAAACAAAAATTTTACGGTGAATATACTGCTGTAAAAACTACAGGATTAGACGTACACGTTATGAATAAATTTAGTCTAAGCCGATATATTACAGGAGGTTCAGGTGTCTAAAGGATTTCTTTTATTTGCACAAAATACTGACAGGGTAGATTATATTACACAAGCCTATGCTCTTGCGTTAAGTATTAAATCTAGTCAGCCTACAATTAATTCAGTTTCACTAGTAACTAATAGTGATGTACCTAAAAAATATAGAGAAGTTTTTGATCAAATCATTCCTATTCCTTGGTTTGAAGAAACAGAAAATAGTCCTCTAGCCGCAGAGCATCGTTGGAAATTATATCACGTAACTCCGTATGACGAAACAATAGTATTAGATACAGATATGTTATTGTTAGAAGATATAAGTGAATGGTGGCATTATTGTAGAAATTATGATGTTAAATTTTGTAATCAAATTAAAAATCATAAATTAGAAACAGTTGTTGATACAATACACAGAAAAGCATTTAAGGCAAACAATTTAACTAATCCATATTATGCATTGCATTATTTTAAAAAGAATGATGCCGCAAAATCTTTTTATAAAGTATTAGAATTTGTATGTAATAATTGGGAATGGTGTTGGACAAAGTTTGCACCCGACTATTATCAAAATTGGTTAAGCATGGATTTAGCTACAGCTATTGCAGTTGAAATTTCAGGCGAATATAATTATGTAATTGATAATTGTAGCCCTTTAGAATTTATACACATGAAAATTCCATTACAAGATTGGCCTGATAGTGCTACTAGATGGCAAGATACTATTCCTTGGATTTTAAACAGTCGAGGCGAGTTAATTGTATCAAATATTAAACAAACTAAATTATTTCATTATGTGGAAAAAGATTTTGTTACTAAAACTATACTTGATCAGCTAGAGGAATTACATAATGACAAATAAGTATATGATTTCGCCAGAGCAGAAGTATTGGGCTCACTACAGTAAACAAACTGGAGTGATTCGTTCAGTTTCAAACGAACCTACTGTACTTGATGAAGGTAGTCTTGAAATCAAATATGAAGATTATATACCATTTATTACTGGAGAAAAAAAGCTACACGAGCATATGATTGGGTATGCTAAAAATGTAGATGGTACCACTCATAAAACTATTATACAAATAGCAGAACAACTTTACGGATTTAGAAATAACATTTTTGAATGGATAAACAAGACTCCTACAAAAGACACTGAACTAACAGTTACTTGGAATAAAACTGATAAAACATGGAATTTTAAATTAAGTAAAAAAGCTAAAATTAGAATTGAAAATGATGTGTTAACTAAAACTATCTTTTTTATAATGCTTAAAGATGATTTTGATTTTTTAATTAGAAGTATAGTTATAGATGTAAAAGAACTAGTAGAAAATCAAAGTATTACAATACCATTTGCTAGTAATGTAGAAACAAAAATTGAAAAAATATCAGTGTCTAGTCAAATAATATTTCAAAGTTACGGATTAAAAATAAATGACAAAAATTAAAATAATTGAACAAGACATCATCTTTCTCAGCTACGATGAACCAAATGCTGAAAAAAATTATGCAGACTTACTTACTAAAGTGCCTTGGGCAAAACGTGTTCATGGAGTTAAAGGTAGTGATGCCGCACACAAGGCCTGTGCGGCATTAAGTGATACTGAGTATTTTGTTACAGTGGATGCAGACAATATTGTAGATCCTAAATTTTTAGAAGTTGAAATTGACTTAGATGCATTAGGACTAACAAGTGAAAATGTATTTTCATGGTGTGGTAAAATTCATGTTAATGGACTTATGTATGGCAATGGTGGACTAAAACTGTGGACTAAAGAGTTTGTTAACAATATGCGTACACATGAAAATGCCGCAATTGATGATGCAAAAGGCCGTGTAGAATTTTGTTTCGACGACAAATATTATCAATTTAATGATAGCTATTCAGAAAGTTTTACAAATGCTACGCCTTTCCAAGCGTGGCGTGCCGGATTCCGTGAAGGTGTTAAGATGAGTTTAAATCAAGGTATGAAAACTAATGATTTAAAAAAGGTATGGTGGCAAAACTATCATAGATTATTAGTTTGGTGTACAGTAGGTGCAGATGTTGAAAACGGTATTTGGAGTGTATTAGGTGCTAGAGAAGGCTGTTACATGACAATGTTTACTGACTGGGATTATGCAAACGTTCGCGATTTTGAATGGTTAACTACTCATTGGGAAACAACACACGAACAAGCAGAGCCAGAAAAAATAACAGAATATATAAATTTTTTAGGCAAATATTTAATGAAGCATAGTGAATTAGAAATTGCCAATTTAGATCCAGCTGGTAGTAAGTTTTTTAAAACCGTCTACTTAAATACACCTCGAGTAATTAGAAGACGATAATGTACGATATAGTTTTTATTTCATATAATGAGCCAGATGCAGAAGAAAATTTTGCTAGCCTAAAAGAACGTTTTCCTAGAGCAAAACGTGTAGATGGTGTCAAAGGAATACATCAAGCACACATTGCCGCGGCAAAGAAATGTTTTACTCGTATGTTCTGGGTAGTGGATGGCGATGCAGTTATATTAAATGATTTCAATTTTGATTATAAAGTTCCAGATGACGAGCTGGATGTAGTCCATGTTTGGCGTAGTATTAATCCTATTAATAATTTAAGTTATGGATACGGAGGAGTAAAATTATTGCCAAAACAAATGACTATAAACATGGATACCAATACTACTGATATGACTATGAGTATTAGCAGTAAATTTAAAGCCATGGATACAGTAAGTAACATTACAGCATTTAATACAGATGAGTTTAGTACTTGGCGTAGTGCTTTTAGAGAATGTTGTAAATTAGCTGTAATTAATAATGAAGAGTCTTTGGCTAGATTATATTTCTGGTGTAAGTTAAATCAACATGCGCAATTTGGCGGATATGCTTATATGGGTGCTATCCAAGGTCGTGAATATGGTGAAAAAAATGCCTCCAATAAGGAGGCACTTGCTAAGATAAATGATTTTATTTGGCTAAAAGATCGTTGGCTAGAGGGAAAACCTGAGCTATTACTTTAGCACATTCTATAGCAACTTCTTGGTGCTCTTTCTGAGTACCATTTGCACTACGTAACTCAATAAAATGAATCCAACTGCGTAGTGTACCATTCATATATAAACGACTTACTGTAAGTCCTTCGGGCAATACAGCACGAGCTTGTTCTTTAGCAATACCATTCTTAATAGCCCAAGAATATTCTTGCTTAACTGCCCACAGTACACGTTTCTGAGCACGTTCCCATTCAATAGCTAATAGACGTTGCTCGTTATTATTCATATCAAACTCTACACTATTTTGTCTATTGTTGGTGTCTTGAAATCTTGCTTCTCGTAGTACAAACGCATCATCAAGCTCTGCCGTTGGGTCGGCATAACGTTGGCTAAACTCTTGGAAGCTGAAACTTCTGTGTCGCAAGATTTGCCGTGCAATATCTCGTGTTGTCGTAATTTCCATGCAAGCTGAAACCATTTCGAGTGGACTCCAGTGTTGATGTCTGATGAGGTATTTGATGAGTTTTTCACTTGTTTCTGTGTTAAGTTGGTTGGAGGGATTTGATACTCTTGCGCAATACGCAATAAGTTCTTGAGCATCGCTAATACCTAATGCTTCAAACTCTGCTGTTGGCTGACTATAACTTAGTAGTTTAACATTCATCTATAGTTTCTTTTTCTTTAAAAATTGTTGGGTTTGTTTTTCCATATCTTTGCGAATGCTTTCTGTATCTAATTTAAAGTCAACATCGTGGATGTTGTCTTCGTAATTTTTACAAATTTCCGCTAGATTTTTTTCAAAAGACTGCCAACCTTCTCGACGTGTCTTTGCTGTTATTTTTATTTCCCAAATCTTGCCATCCTTAAAATTGACCAGAACGGTATGGAGATACCTGAGAGGTAACACATTGAGCTTTACCTCACTAAAAACTTCTGGCCATTTTTCAATAACGTCTTTGGGAAGTTTTCTTCCCGATTTCGTCACGCTGGATCTTTAGCCTTCTTCTTTACAGTAGGAACTAACGCTTCTGCTTTACGGCGCATTTCAGCGGCTTGTTTAGCCAATGCATCTGCTTGGCTACGGAAGAATTTTGCTTGCTCTTCTGGGCTAGCACTAGCATCAGGTGCTTCTACTACTTTAGCAGTTGCTTTTGGAGTATCAGCTTTAACAGTTGGGTCAGCTGGAATAGATTTTGGATCAGCCGCCTTGCTAGGTGTAGATGGATCCTTCATTGCCAAATCATCTACCGCAAGACCACGTTGTTCGGCAATAATTTGATTTAACTCTGAAAGTAAAATAGCTGTTGCCGGTGTTGGAGTCATTTCAATATCGCTAGTTGGTGCCTTAATTAGTCTTCCTGAAGCATGTAGGCTTGGAAGCATTGTTGCGCCATCTGGAAATTGTGTACGTGCTAGAGCTTCTGCAAACTCATAGCTGTCTTGACCACTGCCACTCTCTACTAGATTAATAAGTGCATCGTGATAGATATCTGGTAGATTTTCTGTTGGGATAATTAGGCAATTATATGCATCGCCTGGCAATGTGCGATAAGCTACTAAACATTTTTTATTAGTAGCTTTGACACGTGCCACGTGTTTAAGTTCAGCCATATTAAGCTCCTGTAGCTGGCGCTGTGGCGTCTGCCGGTTGTTGACCTTGTGGTTGTTGTTTAGCTACTGCATCCAAGAATGTAGTTAACTTAGTATATGTTTGTCCAACTGCTACCATTTCATTTGGTTTAAATGCGCCACGTGAGCTAGCAATATCGATAATAACTTTAAGTGCGTTTAAGTCATTAATTGTTAGGTCAGTGCTTTGTGCGGCTGGATCTGCTTGTTGTGGGGTTTGTGTTGTATCAGTCATGGTATCTCCTTAATATAATCTGTACTTACTTAATTATCTTTGTTCTAAAAGTGGACAGGCAATCTTGAAAAAACTTAATTCTTTTTCACTTTCAAAACCAATCATAGTAATATATACGATTGTGTTAGTGTGATCTAACTCAAGACTTTGTCCTATGTAGTACCTATTATTTAAGTTATGGCGGATCCAATTGTCTATAGATTTGATAAAGTTTGGATTGTACTTATCTAATGTAGTATATTTAAAATGCGGACAGGCAAACTCAACCCTCCGCAAGTTAAAATAATTAAGAGGATTAGGTTTACCTGTCTTTAATGCCATTATGCGCCTACTTTTGCAAATTCGTAATAAGCATATTCTCCAAATGGTGGAACAATCTTATCGTTGCCGTGAATGATGAATACTGTATCACAGTAGTTTTCATCACCCCAGCTACCCCAAGGATAACCGTCTGTAAACATAATGAACTTTTTGGGTTCAATGTCATTTTCCTTCATGTATTCCCAATTGACATCAAACTCAGTTCCGCCACCACCCATTGGTTCATACTCGTCAAACTCATCCATTGTATAACCATCATAATCTTGCTCGTTATACACTTTAGTATCAAAACACCATACTTTAATTTTAAAGTCTTGATATTCTTGCATAATGCCTTTAATCTCTGACAAGAAGTCTTTTGCTTGCTCATCACCAATTGATCCTGACATATCAATTGCTACGCAAATATCAATTGTTTCTTTAAATTGTGTACCTGGCAATACTGCATTCATGTGCCAACCCTTACGATTAGGACGCATAAATGTGTAATCATTTTTAATAACACTTTGGATTTGCTGACGCAAAATATCACGCCAATTCATTTTAGGTTCTGTAAGTTCCTTAATCATACGTTGTACGCTTGCAGGAGTATTACCAGCACCTGCGGCTTGTGCCGCTTGAATTGTTGCTTCGCGAATTTCGTCACGAATTTCTTTTAGTTGTTCTTTACTTAAAGTTGGGCGACCATCTTTACCTTCTTTTTCCCAATCAATATGCTCGTCGAGTAATTGACCAAGTTGATTCAATTGTTCCTCGTCCATATCGTCATAAATCTTATCATAAATTTCTTCAGCACTCATGCCGTAATATTTAGGATCATGAAAGATTTTAATATCTGGGATTTGATGATCACCGATATGGTCTCGCACTAATTGTCCGTTAACAGTATAGTCACAGGCAATGTTAAAGATTTGAGGATCGCGTCCTTCACGACGTGTCATGTGATCAAAAACATTGTGTAAGATTTCGTGTGCAATGACAAACTCTACCTGTTTAACGGTAAGTTTTTCAAAAAACTCACGACAGAAATAAATGTTACGACCATCTGTTGCGGCAGTTGGCAACCATTTTTCTGCTTCCTGAATCTTCAAACGTGTAGCCATGTTACCAAAAAACGGATGCTTTAAAAGCAAACCTACACGAGCTACAATAATTTTGTCTATGACTGGATCTGAATGTGACATACTTGCTCCTTTTACGTATGTATATATTATAACACCTCCCGTAGGAGGTGTCAATTGGTACTAAGCCAAATTACTTCTCAGTTGCGGCGCTAATGTACTTACCAAACTTAGCGTGGAAGTCGTCAAAGCACTTAATTTCATCTGGATCCAACGGCAACTTGTATTGGCTAAGAGCAATTTTAGTACCCATAATAACCAATTCTGTTTCAAAATTGTCCATGATAAATTGGAAGAAGTAGTTAACTTGATCGTTCCAGTTTTTGGCTTTCTTTTCACAAGAGTCTTTAAGCTCGTAGCACAATGACACAGTCAAAGAATACATAGCTGAAATCTCTTTTGAGTCCATCTTTTTAACCTTACCACTCAAAATATCTGATGGGTTAGGCATTTTGGACGCATGTTTACGGTGAGCCATAAACTTAATAGCAAGTCCTTCACCAACTGAACCTGACACCAAATCTGTTAGTGTTTCAGTATCAACATCGTCATCTGTAAGCAATTCGCTTACAAAAGACCAAGAGCGTGGTGTAGCAAAAGAGCGTGAGCTAGATTTTGGATCAAAATCGTATAAGTCCTTTTTACTAAATGTTAGGAAACCAATAACATCTGGGTGAACACCGTTATCAACAGCCCACTCAAAATAGTCATCCCAGTCTACTGTCATTTCCAAGTGAACAAAACGATTAGCCAACGGGCTAGGCATACGATAGCTAACACCCTTGTCAGTTTCACGGTTACCAGCGGCAACCATTACTACGTTATCTGGCAACTCGTATGTGCCAACTTTACGATTAAGAACTAACTGATAAGCCGCCGCTTGTACGCTAGGAGCCGCTGAATTAAGCTCGTCCATAAAAAGGATAATTTGTTTATGCTTTGATGCAAAGTCTTTGCTTGGCAATTCTGAAGGAGGTGCCCAACGCATGGTACCTTCATTGCTATCAAAATATGGAATACCTTTAATGTCAGTAGGTTCCCAAAGGCTCAAACGTACATCAATTACGTGAGCACCAAGTTCTTCACCTAGCTGTTTAATGATATCTGATTTACCAATACCTGGAGGGCCCCAGATAAAGATTGGACGCTTACTATTAAAAGCCTTACGCAAAGACTTTTTAGCGCCTTTTGGACCCACTGTACGGGTTACTAGTTCTTTTGCCATTTTGTTTCCTATCTTAGTTAAAGGTGAACTGTATTTGTTTCGTTACAGTAGTAATTATACAGTCAACTTGTAGGAAAGTCAATGCGAATCTAGATCTTTTTCTCGCTCATTTATGGCTTTAATTAAGCCAAATTTTCTAATGTCGTCTGAAAACAACATTAGCTCAAAACTCTTGCGTTCAGTAAACACAGTAATGCTTTGATTGGTAAGATAATATGGAGTGTCTAAATATCTTTCCAAAAATATAATAGTTTGGGGACTGAGCTCAATTGGTTCAGTAAAGGGAATTTCGTATTCTCTTAACGACAGTTCTTGCACTAAGAACATGTATCCTGTATCACTTAATCGAAATGATTGTTTACCAGATCTATTTGATTGCCACCAAGTACGATTGTACATTTCGAGATTTGCTTCGTCTGCACTTTTACCCCATTGTTCTAAAAAAATCTTAGTTAGGGTATTTCGAGAAATCATTTTATTATTGTACCTTGTGTTAGCATAACAACTTGGAAATCCTCAGTTCCAAACTGTAAATTCAATTTCTTTGCCAAATTATGTGCGTGGCCAGGATTTGAAAAAGAAACTTTTTTATACTTAGGTCCGGGATAATTAACAATGCTATTAAACGATTTTAAATTAAATGGTTCGTTTTTATAAAATACTGCCCAAATGGCATCAGCCTCCAAAATCTGCTCAGCCTTATAGTTCTTCTTGTTAACGTACTCTAATAGTACCTTAGGTTTTGGTCGACTCATAATATGCATACCCCAGATATATACGCATATATTTATCCTTACTTGTCGCTAAACCCACCGCCGTCAATTTCAATTTGTACTTCTTCTTGACTTACATAACCTTTAAGGCTATTAAACATACTTTCATAGTCTCGATTTACTTTATCTTGTATTTCTACTAAGGCTAGGCCAAGTAAGCGAGCCTGCTGAATAGTCATTTTAACTTCTTTACTTTGACTTAATTCAGCGGCTCTTAGTATTTGTGCAAATTGTGTTAATGGTGTTAAATTAATCTGATTTTGCATTAGCAAGTACCTGTTTCATTTCAAGTTCACTTTTAAATGGACCTTTATATTCATTACGTTCTAATGTAATTAGTTTAGGACAAAATGATTTAACCCAACCTTTATTAAACTTGATTGTGTAATAACCTGCACAGTACAAACTTTTACTAGCATTGCTCTTAGTAAACAATGGTAATTTTTCTTGTACATTGTACATTGGATTAAAGGGTTTTGAACTTGTTGGAAATCCGTGACATTCATGGACTTCTGGTTGAGTAACTTTAACTTTGGTGCTGGTTAGGAAAAATCCTTCTCCAAACTGTTTAGTTAAGTCTTGTTTTTTGTTAAACATAACTTCGCCGTTAGTACTACTTAAGACGAATTTATTATTTTCTTTTTTGTGTAGTGTTGCAACCTTAGAGCCATCTTGCTCTACGATCCAAAACTTACCATCCACAATAGGCTTGGCATGTATCTCTGTCATATTTTTCTCCTTACACCCCGTAAATTTATTTGGGCATGTTGTTTCGTACACACAATTACTAGGCCCCGAAGGCGCACTAGTAATATACGTATTTATCTCTGTCATTCTTCAACAAAATCAACTACATTGCCATCTGCATCTGCACAGATAATACGTACAGTTTCGTCAGCTTCGTTTTTAATTTCGATAGGACCCCAGATCCACCATTCGCTATCGTCTTGACTCCATGGATCTTCTTCACGATCTTCTAATTCATAAACACTATTTTCATCGATGAATTCTTGAAGTTCTTCTTCCTCTTCTTCAGTGAGGTCTTCAAATTCAATATCATACCAGCACCCGCCGTCATCCATGCTAATAAGTTCAACACTTTCAATGTTGTTAACTTCGCAGTCTAGCATATTGATACTGTCTTTTTTGCCATCACCCCCGGGAACAAAAGTAAACTCAAATTCTGGAGGATTATCATCTGAAGTTTCTACAGTCCATTCACCCCAACGGAAACCGTTAGTGACTGTGAGTCGACCTTCGCCTTCACTTCGAACCCAATGTTCGACTTCCTGGCAAGATTTTTTATAGTATGTTCTAACGGTCCATGTTGCCATTTTTATCCCCTTATTCTGCCAAAGGTAATGCTAATGCTTCTTTAATAGCATCGATTAATTCGTCTTCACTGCCAACAATAACTTTGGCACTTTTCCAATCGTCATTGTCATCACGTCCACCTACTTCAATCATAAAGCCGTTGTCATAACGGTTGATGGTAAAGCTCTCGTTTGCTTTTACTAGTTTTTCTGAAATTGCACTCATTTAAGTTCTCCTTGATATTTTGCCTGAAATGGCTCTGCATACTGCTGAATGTTATCAGCGATCTTTTTCATATCCCAAGCATTGCAGAACTTGAGCATACGAATACCTACTTGGCTAACGTCTTTAGGAACTGCATTAGCCTTAATCGTTTCCTTAATCTTTTCTTTAATATCGTCCGGTTGTGCTGTTAAATCACATAATTGAACATTACGTTGATAATCTTCTAGCACACGATGTTCTAATCCGTTATGGTCAACCCATCTCTGAAGCATGAGATTGTTCCACGCAAATCCTTTGGCTTTACGATCTTCGAACGCTTCAAGTAAACCAACTTTGTTTTTTGTACCTTTAGTACGCACACCTGGATACGCTGAGAAGACATTATCACTGGTATCACCGCGCATACATTTTTCGAACAGCATCCACTCTGGGTCTTGTGCTGGCTTCGGCTCGCCTGTCTTTTTGTCTTTAACCGGTTTACCTTTTGCATCAAAGATACCTTCATGTGTAATGTGTAAATCACCTACGCCGTTATATTGACTAACAGTAGGACTTACCAATTGTGCAAAGTCGCCATCTGTTGAAATAATAACGTGCTTTGCATCTGGATGTGCTTGTATCCAACCTGCAATCAAATCGTCAGCTTCTAAATTTTCGTGACGCATTACAGTAGCATTAGTTTTTTCTGTAATGAAATTCTTAAACTCGTCAAATGCTTCCCAGAACAATTTATCTTCGTCTTGTTCTCTTTGAGTCATAGCCGCACGAGTTTCTTGTCTATTGGCCTTATAGGGCTTGTAATAGTCTTTACGCCAGCTACGACCTTCGAGACAGAATACGATATGACTGCCACCAAAGTCTTGCCACGCTTTTTTGATACTGTTAAAAGTAATATGAAATGCCATACCGAGTTTAATATCGGACGACCCTTGAACTACGTGTCTAGCACGAAAAAATGTGTTAGCAGTATCAACTATAATATATGTCATTCTACTTCGGCTTTGCCGTTACCTAATCTGTTTACATTAACATAACCGCCAATTGTACGGCTTGGATTAGCAACACCTGCTTCTGCAAGCATGTTACCTGCTAAATCTCTAAACCAACGATCGACAATCTCTTCATCTGGATCACCTTCAAAACCGTATCCAGCGTCCTTTAATTGTACTATAAACAAGTCGTTCCAGTCAAGTTCAAAAAAGCCATTACGAACATTATCTTTATTAACATGCGTATCTAGAACTGCTACATATGGTTCACCACGAGCAGTTGCACGGTCTTTTGGTGTTGCTTTAGCCAATTCAGCGGCCTCTTCTGCTTCTTTAGCCGCATTCATAGCCAATTCCGCCGCGGCAAGTGCTTCTTCTTTTTGTTGCTCTAACTTATCAATGCCAAATAATCTTTTAATCAGTTTTTTCATTTTTCTTTTCCATACAGTTACAATCTCTACCTTGTCTACAATTACCGGTACAAGCACTATTGATATTCTTAGTCCATCTTAACAATAGACAAATTATTATAATCCAACCAATTGTAAAACAAAGCGTAAAGAACATTTAGGTACCCCATTCATTTTTAAATAAAGGCACTTGTAGTCTATCACTATAGCGTAAGCCTGCCTTCATAGCTAGTTCTGCTACACGACGATTGTTTAATGTATAAACACTTTCTACTCCGCCAACTGGCATCAAATATACTGCGCCAGTAAAACCAGCAAGTCGATATAAATCCATTACTTCTAATGCTTCATATGCATCGTCTTCTGTGGCTACAACAAATTTAAGATATGTATAACCAACATCTTGATATTGCAAAAGCACATCTGGTTTGATAGCATCTTCACGTTTTTCACCACTACAACTCAATTTAGCACTTACACTAAATGTTACATCTCTAGTATAATGCTCATGCCCAGTCTGCCATTGTAACAAGTAACGTTGAAAATCATCAGTTAATGCTTGAGTGCCATTAGTTTCAAATGTAATTTCTTTTAAGTTATACATGTTAGGATGATCCAATAGATCTGGATAAGCACGTTGCCAGCCTAACAATGGCTCACCGCCTGTGATAACCAAATGCTCATCTTGCCATTGTTTGTATGGAAGGATCTCCATAATGCGATCTGCAATAGCATCGCTTGTGAGCATTGGACTAAGTTCTTTAAAACTAGGATGCCAACTAGCATAACTATCACAACCTGTACTAACCAAAGGAAGTTCTTCATATTTGTTATATAGATGTACTACTGTAGCAATGTCTTCGGCTTCCGCACTTAGTTCGCCACGTGGCATACCAAAACCTGCACATTTAAAATTACAACCAAATGTACGCAAGAAAACAGACGGTACACCCATGTAACGTCCTTCGCCTTGCACACTATAAAATAACTCGGCAATCTTAATTTTACTCATCTTCGTCTTTCTCTAAAAATTGACTTACTTGATCTTCTGCATTCTGCAATGAAGATGCATAAACACTAAATGTAGCAACACCTTTACTTGCCTTTACATCAAACGGAACAGTACCGTTTGGCAACCAGTTTGGTTCTACTTCTCTTTTAATTTCAAACCATTGCATTTCTGTATTTTTCATACGGTAAATTAATTCATCTGTTAATTGTTTTGCTGTATTCATTCGCAATCGCCTTGTTCTGCTAATTTTGATACTGCTGATTTTTCTTTGCGGTCTTTTCTAAAATTATCTACGTCTTCTATAGCACTGAGCAATGTTTGAGCATAGTTAAATGCTTGCTGTCGACGCATAACTAGAGTAGACTCTGTATCGACGTAGCCTTTTGTTAACAACGACCAAATAGCATGCCACCGATCCTTGTAAAACCAATTGCTTTTTACAGTTGTATAGATAGTAACACTAACTTCATGATCGTCAGCTTCTACCCATACATGATGATCGTGATCAGAAGCACCGCACTCGCAAGTAACTCGGTAGGCTTTTGAGTCTCCCCAGTCGTTTGTTTGCATAATGCCTTCGGCTGGTACTTGTATTTTTAGATCAGTCATTTTGAAGCATACTCCTGTTGCATTTTGATATTGTCAAAGAATTCTTTCTTTGTACCTGGATCATCTTTAAATGCACCTTTTAATACTGTAGTCTGCGTTAAACTACTCTTAGCCATAATGCCTCGATTCTCACAGCAACCATGCGTAGCTTGAATGTATACACCTAAGTCTGTAGCGCCTGTGGTTTTTTCTATTTCCCTAGCAATATCGTTACACAACTCTTCCTGGAGAGTGCCGCGACGAGCACACCACTGAGCAATACGAGTGTACTTAGACAAACCAATAAGTTTTTGTGCGGCGATGATACCAATGTAAGCGACACCAGTAACGGGCTGATGATGATGACTGCACATAGAGCGCAACTCACTACGTACCACCAACATACCTTCGTATCTGTCTTCGCCATCGTTTGGAAATGCTGTTGCGTCTGGTGCTGGGTCATATCTGCCACTCATTACTTCATTAAAATACATCTTAGCAAGGCGACGAGCTGTGCCTTTGCTATTAGGATCGTTTTCACGATCAATAAGCAAACGGTCAAGCACTAGTTCAAATGCTTCTGTTGCTTCATCAATTAGTTTATCTTTAAATTCTTCTGTAACGTATTCGCTAATATTATCGCCAGCCCAAAAGCGTTTGCCTTCTCGTTTCATTTTAAATCGAAGATGATCGCCTAGATATGCTTCTTCGTAACCGCCGTCGCCTGCCATAGCATCTAACCCTGTCTCAAATTTATATGTTTGTGATTCTGTCATAAGTGTTCCTTTGTACTATTATATAGGTTTATTTAGGCAATTGCAATATTTTTCCTGCTCGAAGTTGTCGGCAGGCTTCTTTTACTTCAATCGGATAATCAGGCGAGATTTCCGATATCGAACAATCATATCTTACAGTCATATGAGGATGTGTATAGTTCCAATAAATTGCAAAAATAATACCTGCAATACCTAATACTATTACACTATAAAAATCTAAATTTTGTCTGATAGAAGTATCTTGCATAAGTCTGCGTCCTTTTTTGATTTAAAATAAAAATCCATTTTGTCCATAGCAGGATGGCTCGTAAAACGATCACCTGGTAAACCAAATACTTCTATAACATTGGCACATGCTTCATTCCACCAAAACTTATTTTGGCCTTGCCACGGCAAACTAACTATATAAACAGGACCTTCTTGCCTAGCGGCAATAGTCCCTACATTACGATGCTTTTTCACGTTTTTTTAATTCGTTAAGCTCATCTTTTAAGTAGTCAAGATACATAGTTAGTGCTTCACGACCTTTATCAGTTAACGAGCGTGTAATATCTTCTTGAATCATTTTAATTTTATCTTCAAGTTCTTGTATAGATAACTCTTTCATTATTTCTTTCCAAAACGTAAACCAGTAATGCTACCTAACAATAAGAAATAAGCAAGCCATGTTTCTAATGTATATGGAATATGTAGCACTGGAAACAGTGTATTTAAACTCCATATGCCTACAATAGGCCCAAATACAATAGCAATTACAATGAATGTAATACCAAAAATTAATTTAATTAATGCTGATGTCATAACCAAAAATCCTCCCACGGATAAACTAACCAGCAGTCTTCCTCTGCTTTGTTTACGGTCCAAACATAATAGTCTGGATCTTTAAATTCACTTGAAAAATTGTGTGTCAATACGGCAAAGCGAACAGTGTCTCCCCAGATGCTTGACCAAGCAGGATGTCCAGGTAATGCGCTTGATTCCCAGTCTTTCTTAATCCAGTTAACAGTAGATCCTTGATCATTGATATCATCAACAACTAGTATCTTTTTACCTTCAAAAGCATCTTCTGCCATGTTTAAATTACTAACCTTATCTCCACCGTCACGTAAACTAATATCTAAACTGTTCATTTTAATACCAGTATATTGACTTAAGAGATTAGCAGGAACAAGCCCGCCTCTAGTAATGCCTACAATATAATCAGGTTTCCAATTGTGTGCTGACATTTGGCGAGCAATATCTAATACTGCTCCTTCAACTTGTTGCCAGGTATAATAAACTTTTTTTATCATAAGAATGTTGGCGTAAATTTTTTAACTTGTCCACGACTAGATGAAATGCTGTCTACCATTTTATTATAGTCAATTTCGTCTAAGGCTGTTTTGTAAATGCTCATAGCTTGTGCCATCATAATAGCGGCAACTTCCATAGATCCATAACGTTCAACCATTTCAGTGGTAAATTCTAGATAAGTATCGTACAAATCTTGTAATTCATCACTCATGCTGTTAATCCGTATGCAAGTGTTTGACATTCTTCTTTAGTCATAAAGAAATTGTATGTTTGACTTTCAACAACTTCTCCGTCTTTCAAAGACTCTTGAACCATGTCAATACTAAACAAACCTTTAGGACTTAGTACTTCGTGTTTGTTAAGAGTTAATCGAAATCCTTCGTGCTCTTTGATAACCATTGTTTTAAATGTTCCTCTAACTGATTCATGTAGTTCCATCTTCATCTCCTTTTATTGCTTCAAATGTTCTGTATTTGCCTAAAGCGTTAATGTACGCATCGTACAATTCTTTCAGCTTTGGATGTTTAGCTTCTAGTTTAACATCTCGTTCGGGAATTTGCAATACCTTTTCGATTGTACTTAACCGTTCTTCCAAATCACGTCCATTAATAACCATATTACCTTTAACTTCTAGAGTAGGATTATCACCTTGATTGACAACCATTACTGCATCATAAGGACTAGCTACTGATGTTGCTGTAGTCCACGAAGTACCGTTTGATCCTGCTGTTAGATATGATCCTGCTGGTATAGTTGGTAATGTTACGTTAGTTGGAAAGTAAGCCATTCTTTCTATCTGATAAGTATTTTTCAAAGTGGATCCATTTATTTTTAACAATAAATCCCCACTCACGTTGACGTTTTCCAACAAAGAACAATGTCCATGGAGTAACGCCTTCTGCCAATTCAATACGATGGAAAGTATGTGTGTTTCCAAAACGGAAACTACCTGGACCACGCCAGTATCTTACTTCGCATGTTTTGATTCCTTCTTCGTTAAACTGAGCAACCCACTCGTAGTAGCCGCCAGCAAGAATAATAGTAAAGTAGTTCCATGGGTGATCATGCACATCATCTGGATCCGATTTTAAGAACTTGTGTAAGAATACATTGTATGGAAATGTTACACGTTCCTTAAACAAGACATAGTAACGTTCTAAATATGGTTCGTTTTCAGTACGATCCATAATAACACGTTTACGGTCATGGCGTTCAAGCCAATTAAGGACGTGGTCTTTGATCTTCTGGAGTATCATAGTGGTCTTTCACTAGTTTGTAAGTTGTTTTAAATTTTTCAAAGGCTATCTTTAAACCTGGATATTCTTCACACATTTTTTGTATTCGATTAAAATCTGGCATACAGTTCACAAACTCTTCCTGCATCTGCCATTCGTAACCGGTACCAGCGCCTCCGATAGTAAATCCTGAACTAGAACTACTAGTTCCGCCACTACTAATAGTAATAGTATTAGCACTAATCCCGCCAATGCCAGCACCGGTATAGTAAAAACTTGTTCCTGTAGTGTTACCGATAGTAATATTTCCTGAAACTGCTCCGGTGTTTAGTGTAACAGTATCATTGGATGTTATCAAGTAATCCTCTAGCTGAGAAGAAGTTGTCATGTAAGTCCTTTGCTTGTTTGCGTATGGAAGGTATTCTTGTAGAATAATTATCCATGTGTTCTATTATTTTACGGCATAAGTCTGGTCTGTAAACTGTGTATGTGTTAAAATCTTCAGTCCATTTACTGTCGTATTTGAACATGTCGTAATACATTTCTGTGTAACTTAATCTATCTGGAACCATAGGAATAGCGTCAACTACCGCACCTTCATAGCAACTAATGCCTAAAGTTTCTTGTAAGTTAGCACTAAACACCATCTTGGCTTCGCCTAACAAGTTATGATATTCATTTTTTGTTAGTTGTTGATCCTGACACACTACAAATTCATACTGCGGTAAGTGTGTAGCTAAGTCTCTAAAAATCTCAACTTGCTTCTCAGGTGCAATGCGATGAGGAAAAAGAATTAAATCACGCTTGGGCATATTCTTATACATGGTTAATGTATCATTCATATACTCCATTGGCCAGCCAGTTCGAACATATTTTCCATCTTCTAGCATATCTGCTTTGTCCTCTTCTTCCCAAGGATTTTCAACCATGCCATCATTTAATAAATTATGATGGAACATATCAATATGGAAAGTAGTGGCAAAGTAATTATGATCAAATGCCGCAAAGAATGATTTTTCTGCATGACGTACCCAAGGCTTGTTGCCAACAAGGCGCCCTAAGAAGTCTTGAGGATCATAACTACCGGCATGCCATAGTCCATGTGTGACTACTGGAATGTTTAGTAGTTCACTCATATATTTTAAGTTTATTATGCCAGGATGCCAAGCATCAGTGAAGATGAAATGATCGCCAGGCTGAACTGATCCGGAGCAAAATAGACGCCCCATTTGTTCCACTTGTCGAGACTTATAGATATTGGTGCCGCCAAAATTAAGAAAAGCACCAGGAGTAGTGGCTGAAGGAATATCCTCAGGGCCAGATATAATTTGAACATTGTGTCCTGCCTTTCGTAAGAGATTAGGTACATGGCGTTTCCATTCGCCAGTGTACCTTGTCTCAACTGCTTCTAAATCAATTAGAAATACGGTCATTGTTGTATCTCGGATTCTTACCTAGATAAGGCTTACGTTCACCAGTGAACGGTTTCTTAGGACGACGGCTCTTTTCAAAGTTGCGCCAGACCCAGCTTTCTCTGTTATAGAGATGACTCTCATCGAATGGATGTAATTCCAAACGACACCAGTTATGAAAAGCCTCAAGATCGTCAAAGATTTTAACGATATCAGGACGGGTTGAAAAATAACTGATTTCTTTGTAGTTCTTAGCCATTATAGCCTCTTGTTAGTATTTGATAAATGAACCATTTTCTCCATCTTCGGAGACCTCAATCCAAACCTCACGGTCAGGATACTTTTGTGAAATCATGTCATATAAATCATCTGACATCATTTCGCAACTTTTATAATCTAGTTTTAGTATACTATCTTTGTATAGATTTTCCACCCAGCGTTTGAACTGGATGAATTCGACATCACGGTCGTTGTGGGTAACTGAAAGCCAAACGCGAAAATGGAATATATGACGATGAGGAGTAGCCAAAAACGATACATCATATTCATCTCCTGTTGCT
>Ga0214192_1000153_pt1 | contig 41810 bp, 43 predicted proteins | sample TroBogEpilimnion_44_FD_153030 | JGI IMG/M metagenome (GOLD analysis project Ga0214192, IMG submission 153030) | Freshwater microbial communities from Trout Bog Lake, WI - 29JUL2008 epilimnion | ecosystem: Environmental > Aquatic > Freshwater > Lake > Epilimnion/Euphotic zone | place: Trout Bog... | reverse complement strand
ACTCAAGGAACTCAGGGATCACAAGGATCTCAGGGAACACAAGGATCTCAGGGAACACAAGGTTCTCAAGGAACTCAGGGAACTCAGGGAACACAGGGAATCCAAGGTTCTCAGGGTTCACAAGGATCTCAAGGAACGCAGGGTATTCAAGGTATTCAGGGCATTCAAGGAACTCAGGGTTCACAAGGATCAACAGGTACTGGATCTCAGGGATCTCAAGGAACAACTGGTACTGGATCTCAAGGCATTCAAGGAATCCAAGGAACTCAGGGATCACAAGGATCTCAGGGTTCAACAGGTACTGGATCTCAGGGTATTCAGGGTATCCAAGGTATTCAGGGTATTCAAGGAACTCAGGGCACACAAGGATCAACAGGTACTGGATCTCAAGGTGTACAGGGTATTCAGGGTATACAAGGAACTCAGGGATCACAAGGATCTCAGGGATCAACAGGTACTGGATCTCAGGGTTCACAGGGTTCAACAGGTACTGGATCTCAAGGTGTACAGGGTATTCAGGGTATTCAAGGAACACAGGGATCTCAGGGATCACAAGGAACAACTGGCACTGGATCACAAGGATCTCAAGGATCAACAGGTACTGGATCTCAAGGCATTCAAGGAATCCAAGGTATTCAAGGAACACAGGGATCACAAGGATCAACAGGTACTGGATCTCAGGGTATTCAAGGAATTCAGGGTATTCAAGGAACACAGAGTATTCAAGGTATTCAGGGTATCCAAGGTGTTTCTGGTGGTGGCTCAAGCATCGTAAACGAAACAGCAAGTGCTGCTACATACTATCCAGTATTGTCAGCAGCTTCTTCTGGAACTCTTGCTCCTAACACATCAAGCACTAAACTCACATTCACTCCATCGACTGGTCAGTTAAATGCTACTATCTTTAATAGCTTGTCTGATCTCTTTAAGAAAGAAAATATTGAGACAGTTGAAAAAGCTGTTGAGATTATTAGTCAGTTGCGTGGTGTAAGATTTACATGGAAAGAATTTGGTGATCCTTCTCTTGGTGTTATTGCTCAGGAACTTGAGAATGTTCTTCCAGAACTTGTTTCAACAAATGAAGAACAAGAGAAGTCTGTCAACTACTCTGGTATTATTGCTGTTCTTATCGAAGCCGTTAAAGATCTATCAACAAGAGTAGAAGTGCTTGAGAAGAAAACTGGAGTTAAATAATGACAGGATTCTTAGCTGCTAATAATGATTTTTCTAGAATATTTTTTACAGACTATGAATTGTTTGATCAATTTATTGGTAATAAACTATTTGCTTGGGGATATAATGGAACTGGGCAATTGGGAGATAATACAGTCGCACCCAGATCCAGTCCAGTAACAACATCTGGTGGTGGTTCAAACTGGATAAAAATATCTACTAGTGTCCATTCAACACTAGGAGGAAACACTTATTCTGCTGGAGTCAAATCAGATGGTACATTATGGGTATGGGGTACAAATGTTAACGGTGTTTTAGGAGATAATACTGGTGTAGCTAAATCAAGCCCAGTAACAACTGCTGGTGGTGGAACAAACTGGAAAGATGTTTCTATTGGAAATGCTGCCTTTCAAGTAGTAGGTGGTACTACTACATATTATTGTACAACTGCTGGTCTTAAATCAGATGGAACTTTATGGACATGGGGTTCAAACAACTATGGTCAATTAGGAGATAATACTGGTGTAGCTAAATCAAGCCCAGTAACAACTGCTGGTGGCGGAACAAACTGGATAGCTTTAGCAAATGATGGAACAACATGCGCCGCTATTAAATCAGACGGAACTTTATGGACATGGGGTTCAAATCAAGTAGGGCAATTGGGTTCTTTCGGTGCTACTTCTGCTTCTATATCAAGTCCAGCATCAGTACCTAGTGCTGGAAAACCCTGGGTCAAAGTTGCGACTGGAAGTTCTGGGTGGGTTTCTGGTATTTCAGCTAATAATAATTACACAACATTTGCTGCTATACAGTCAGATGGTAGTTTATGGACATGGGGGGCTAATATCGCTGGTATGCTTGGTCAAAATGGACCAACAGCAACAAGTATATCTAGCCCAGTGACAGTTGTTGGTTCTATTAGCTCGGCTTCATGGAAAAGTGTGGCTGTAGGAATGTTTTCAATGGCTGGTATTAAAACAGATGGAACTCTTTGGACTTGGGGTTCTAACTTTACTGGAACATTAGGTCAAAATACACCTATTGCGTCAAGTACATCGAGCCCAAACACCGTAGCGGGTGGAGGAACAACATGGAAGCAAGTCGATGTGGGTGGGCCTTCTGGGGGGATCTCTGGATCGTTCGCAAACAATTCTTCGATAATGGCTGCTGTAAAAACAGACGGGACTTTATGGATGTGGGGTAATGATAACTTCGGTCAGATTGGTGATGGAACTACCGCAAATTCAAGATCTAGTCCAACTCAGATTCCATCTAATATAAATTGGATTAAAGTTTCCGCTGGTGGCGATTACACTCTTGCGATAGGACAATAGGAGTCATAATGTACGTTTTAGTTTCAAACAATTCAGTAATAAATGGTCCAAGAGGATGGAACTATTATTCGTTTCAATCAACCATAACCGATGATTTGGGTCTTGACTTTCAGTTAAATAGAGATGATCCAGGTGGTCCTGTTGTTATTGATGCTAATAATTCTATTCTTCCAGCTATTGTCGAATATCCCCCACACAATCCAAAGATTCAATATTGTCACGGGCCATTTTGGGATTTTTCAAACAATGTGGCAACAGCATCATATCAGGTTCTTGATAGTGATTTGAACTGGGTTAAGGGTGCTTTAAAACCAATTGTTGCGGCCAATCGTTATAACAAAGAAATTTCTGGAACAACAGCAACTGTTCAAAATACAACAGTCACAATAGATACTTCAAGAGATGGTAGAAATATATTCATTCAGAAATATCTTTTGATGGGAGATAATGATACTGTTCAGTGGAAATTTCCAGAAGCTTGGTTGACTCTGACAAAAGCAGATCTTGGAAATGTTGTTGCTGCTGGAGCAACATATATTCAAAATCAATTTACATGGGAAGTGAATAAAGCAGCAGAAATTGATGCTTGTCAATCTCTTGCTGAAGTCGATGCTGTTGTTCTGGAGCCATAATGACTGGTCTTGGTTTTAAAGACAGTGATGGAATTGATGTTGGTAACAAATATGTTACTAAACAATACATTATGACATATTATCCTTCGTTAGTTCCTAATATGATACAACCCGAAGTATTAACTTGGGGGCTTGATACACTTGGTTCTTTGGGTGATGGCTCAACTGTAAACAAATCAAGCCCTGGAACAGTTGCTGGTGGCGGAACAAACTGGAAACAAGTTACTACATATGGTGGAACAGGAGGTGTTGGTGTAAAAACTGATGGGACTCTTTGGACATGGGGCACGAATTCTGGAGGTAATCTAGGTAATCTTGGAGCCACAACTGCTTCAGTATCAAGTCCTGTTCAAGTTTCAGGTGTTGGGGTAACATGGTCACAAGTTGGTGGAGTTGGTACTTCTCCACATATGGGTGCTGTCAAATCTGACGGCACTCTTTGGATGTGGGGAACTAATACACTCGGTGCTTTAGGAGATTTGACAACAACAAACAAGTCAAGCCCAGTAACTACTGCTGGTGGTGGAACAAACTGGAAACAAATATATGTTGCTGGACCATCAACAGCAGCTATTAAAACAGATGGAACTTTATGGACATGGGGTGGCAATTCTAATGGTCAATTAGGCAATGGTTCCACAGCTCTTGGACAATCAAGTCCTATAACTACTTCTGGTGGCGGAACAAACTGGAGTCAGGTTTCTGTAGCTTCTACTGCTGGGTTTATGGCCGCTGTAAAAACTGACGGTAATATTTGGACTTGGGGAAATAATAGTAACGGACAATTGGGTGATGGAACTGTAGTAGCTAAATCCAGTCCAATATCTGTTATCGGAGGAATTGTACCACCTTGGAAACAGGTTGCTGCTGGTACTGCTCACTGTGCTGCTATCAAATCTGATGGAACTTTATGGACTTGGGGAAGTAATTCAGTTGGACAACTTGGAACTGGAGGAGCAACTTCAGCCAGTGCTTCAAGTCCAGTTACTACTGCTGGGGGAGGAACAAACTGGCAACAAGTAGATGCTGGTGGTAATAATTCTGGTGGTATCAGAACAGATGGAACACTATGGTTGTGGGGTGATAATAGCAACGGGCAACTAGGTGATGGAGTAACAACTACAAGTAGAAGCAGTCCAACAACAACTGTTTCTGTTTTTCAATCAGATTGGAAATTTGTGTGGGTAGATACTTCTATGGTGGCAATTCACGAAGGAAATAATTGGTAATGGCTCTTATTAAAACAATGACAGTTGACGATTTCTATAAACCAGAAGAAGCCAGAAGAATCACTGCTGTAATAGATGCGCTTCCGCATTTCAAGCAATTTGATTTTGGAACAGAGTTGGTTGATTTCAATATGGTTCCAGTTGATGCTGATCAACTGTTTTCAAAAACTCTAAACATGTCTGTGACCGTGATAAAAGAAAACTCTGGAATTTTTAGAAGACCAGAACACTTCATTCATTTTGAGCCTTTTGATACTTTAAAGGAATGGATATTTGTCGTTGCTTTAGATAGGACCATATTTAATATATACGAACATCAGTCTGGTTCTAACAATGCTCTTCAAGGATTTAAATTCAACTACAGAAATCTGTTTGAATGGAATCTAACAGTAGATTATCAATTAGGACCATCACAAGGAATATTTTTCAGACCTTGGTTGTTTCATTCATTCACCAGTGGTTTGATACAGGTTTTTAGGTTGAGAGAAGTATAATGACTTTAGCCAACAATTATTTAACAATTGTTAACTATAGAGTAACGGATAACGTTAACTTTTTTGGAAGTGATCTTTCTAGCATTCTCATGCCCCGCGCTCTTTTAAATGCTGGTACTCTTTGGAGTTGGGGTTCAAATTCGATAGGACAGTTAGGATCTCTTGGAGCTACAACAGCATCAAGATCTAGCCCAGGAACAACTTCTGGTGGTGGTGTAAACTGGAAACAAATTAGTGCTGGTGGTTATGCTGATAAATTTGCTGGAGGAGTAAAAACTAACGGTACTCTTTGGATGTGGGGAAGTAATGTTGACGGAGAATTAGGAATTGGTACAACATTGAGCAGATCCAGTCCTACCACAACAAGTGGTGGAGGAACAAACTGGTCACAAATTTCTTGTGGATATGCTCACACTGCGGCTGTTAAAACAGACGGAACGGCATGGTGTTGGGGAGATAATTCATTCGGTTCAGTAGGAGACGGAACTACTTTATCAAGATCAAGTCCAGTTAAAATTACAGGAACTAACTGGTATAGAGTTTCTTCTGGTAAATTACTTACTCTTGGATTAAAAACGGATGGTTCTTTGTGGTACTGGGGTTACAATGGTTTTGGTCAGGGTGGAGATGGAACAGCAAGTTCAGAATCTGTTCCTACTGCTGTTATAGGCAGCTTTACGTGGACCGACATGGCAGCATGTAACTATTTTAGTATTGGATTAAGAAGTGATGGAACTTTGTGGAGTTGGGGACAAAATACAAACGGAAATTTAGGTGATGGAACAACAGTAAATAGATCAAGTCCTGTTAGTGTATTGGGAGGATTTACATGGAAGGCTATAAATGAGGGTGGTGGTGATACACAATCAGTTTTGGCTATTAGAACAGACGGCACTCTTTGGTCATGGGGTTCAAACGGTAATGGGCAATTAGGAACTGGAGACGGAACAAATAGATCAAGTCCTGTAACTGTTATTGGCGGTGGAACAAACTGGGTTTCTTGTACTTGCGGTGTTCATAATTTTTTTGCTATAAAAGCAGATGGAACTTTATGGGCTTGTGGATATAATATAAGCGGTGCTCTTGGTAATAATGATTCTGGAGATACATCAAGTCCTATATCGGTTGTGGGAGGTATAAATACTTGGAAGCAGGTTGCTGCTGGCTATGCCACATCATATGGTGTCACTGATATATCATTTTAATTAATGAGGTTTTATGAAACGTTATCATTTTATCTCGGGACTTCCGAGATCTGGTTCTACATTATTAACAAGTATTCTAAATCAAAATCCTAAATTCTATTCTAATATATCGAACCCTCTTGCTAGGTTTGTTCGTTCTATTATCAAAGAATCTCATGCTGGACCTGGATACGCATTACAGTGTCCTGAGAATAAAAGAATTGAGTTAATTCAAAATATGATAGAAACATATCATAGTCATATTCCTCAAGAAGTTTGTTTTAATACAAACAGAGGATGGAGTTCTCTACTTCCCTTATTGGAAGTGACAAATCCAAAATCAAAAGTAATTTGCTGTGTTCGCGATATCAATTGGATTCTTGATTCCTTTGAGGTTCTTTTTCGAAGAAATCCATTCACTATGTCTAAAATGTATGGTGAGCAAGAATCAGAAACAGTATACACTCGCAGTAATGCTCTGATGATGCCTGGTCACACTGTGCGTTTTGCTTATGATAGTCTAAAAGAAGCAATCACTGGTCCTCAGAAAAGAAAAATCATGCTAATAGAGTATGAAAATCTTGCCAAGAATCCAGAGATGACTATGTGTGCTCTTTACAATTTTATTGGTGAACCATATTTCAAACATGACTTCGATAATGTAGAAGGTTCTTATGATGAGTATGATATTGATGCTGGTATTCACGGTCTACATAAGATTAGAAAGAAAGTGGAGTTTATAAAACGAGATCCCGTGTTACCCCCAGATATTATGAATCAGTTTACTGGACTTGAGGTGTGGAGATGAAATTAGATATTGTGATGAGAACTTGTGATCACACTAATGTTCATAATGACTGGCGTGTGAGATACTGTAATAAACCAAAAAATGAGATAGTAAAAGGGTGTGTTACTTCTTTAGTCAATAGTTGTAATATTGTCAAAGATCATGATATCAGTCTTACTATTCTTGACGATCATTCTTCGGAAGATACACTTAACTATTTAAAAAATCTACCTTGGATTCGTGATGTTGATTTAAAGATTATCAATCTAGAAAAATCTGGATACAATAATTCATCATATGAGCAGTGGCTGATGTGTAGAGACAGTACCGCTGATTTGACATACTCTATTGAGGATGACTATATACATTGCTTGACGGCTGTTCAGGAAATGTTAGAATCATATGAGATTTTTAAGTCTAAAATACCAGACAAAGAAATTGTAATCTATCCTTTTAATGATCCACACCTGTACAATCCACCAGATGCTCCTGGTTTTATCGTCACTGGTTCACATAGACACTGGAGAACCGCCTTACAGACTACACAAGTCTTGATGTGTACACCAGAGTTGTATAAGAAATACTGGTCTATATTTGAAACATTGGCTCTTAAATATAATGGTGATTATCTCAAGCCTCGCACTGAACACTTTGATGAAAATAACACTATAGGAAGAATATGGCGTTCAGGACAAGCACTGAGATTCAGTCCTATTCCAAGTCTGGCTTTACATCTTCAATACAAGGAACATATAGAACCTTTTATTGATTGGGCGATGTGGTGGAATGAATTTGCTCACTGATTATGTGTTCGTAATTACTTCCACTATAATTACAACTCCACTTTACAGCCTGATTGACAACAAGACGAGATACGAACAGACCTTAGAAACCATAGAGTCTATTAGAAAACGTGTTCCTAATTCTTACATTTTGTTGATTGATAATTCGCCATTGACCGAAGATCTTATTAAAGTATTACAATCTAAAGTAGAAAAATTTATTTCTATTGCTGATAGATTAATAGTTAAAGAGTTTAATAATAATGCTATGAAAGGTCAGGGAGAAACTTACATGATGGCTGTGGCTCTTGATTTCATCAAACACAATCTGACATGTAAGAGAATTTTTAAGATTTCAGGTCGTTACAAATTGACTGATAAGTTTAACATTAATGATTACGATTCTCTTTATGGAAAGTATGTCTATAGAACCAGAGATGCGTCAAAATATATAAAAGGCGCGATGCATTTTCACAGTAGAATTTGGTCTGTGTGTGGTTCTCTTGTGGATGATGCTATTCTTTTTCTAGAACGTGTAATGATGACAATGATGATTCAAAATGTTGATGTGGAACACGCAGCATTTAGAAGTATGGATTTGAATAAATGTGTCGAGTTTGATATAATGGGCCTAGAAGGCTATCTTGCTATTTGGAATATTCTGGCGGTGGATTGATGAAAATTAAAACATTTCAGTTTAAAGGAATTTTGGTGGAATACGATGTTCCACTATCTGATGTTCCATGTGGTTCATGTGTTGACTGCTGTTCAAATCTTTCTCCGTATTTGACAGAAGAAGAATTAATGTCTGGGCAATATGTATATTCTTTCATGAAGGTTGATGGATGTGATCGTCCTGTTGTTGCTATTCCAAAAGCTGAACATGGTGGATGTATGTACCTGATCAATCAGAAGTGCTCTATATATGAGAGACGACCAAAATCATGTCGTCAGTTTGACTGCCGCACACCCGAAACAAGTCATCCAAAAATTACTAATAAGTTCGCGTGAGGATATTATGAAGATAAACATTGGTGCTGGTGACGAAAAATTCGAAGGATTTGTGACTATAGATCATGATCCTAATTGTAAGCCAGATTACTGTCTTGATATTGAAAAGGAAGATCTTCCTTTTCCAGACAATTCAGTCGATGAGGTGATTGCTCACCATGTTCTTGAGCATTTGGGAGAAGGATACTTTCATGTTCTACAAGAACTTTATAGAGTATGTAAGCATGGTGCTATGATTAGCATTAGAGTTCCTCATCCTAAGCATGAAACTTTTCTAGCTGATCCAACTCATCGTCGTCCAATTACACCTCTAGGTCTTTGGATTTTCAGCAAGAAGTTTAATGATACTAACAAAGAAACTCCGCTATCAAAGCTTGCTTATTACTACAATGTTGATTTTGAAATTCTTGATGTTAAGGAAATTCCAGAAGAATTCTATATCAAGGCTTTTAATGGTCAGCCAGCTAACGAGGTTCAGAGATATATCACTGAACATAACGGAATCATTAAAGAATTTCACATAAGATTGGTTGTTATTAAAGAATATGATTGATCGTGACAAACTAAAATACGTAATCAAACACATTGTATCCAAAGATTACAACTATCCATTAGCTTGTAAGATATTGGATTACTTTGAAGAACAGGCAAAAACTCTAGAGGATTATGATACTCTGGGAGAACTTAGTCTCATTGCTAAACATGATGATCTGAGATTAAAAGCTGCTCAGTTCACATATGTCAATAGCTCAAATTCAGAACAACTCTTTAATGCCAGAGAAAATCTCTACAAGGTTTATAATGCTCTGAATATGCCAGAAGAAGCTTTGTTTTATATTGACTTGAATTTGAAGCAAAAGCCGAATGATGCTAATACGGTCATGCAGAAGGCTTTTAATATATCCCTGAAAGGAAACAAACCAGAAGCAGAAAATATCATTCGACAAGTAATTGCTACTGATCCAGAAATGAAAGAATCAATTGAATTCACTCTTAGTGGAAGTCAATTACGTTCTGGTGATACTGCCAATGGCATCAGAAATTTCATCACTAAATTCAAACCAAAGAATCATATGTTTGAAGATGTTATGAAAATGACTTTATGGGAAGGAATCATACAACCTGGAAAAACTATCATCGTCAACGGTGAGGGTGGAGTAGGAGATGAAATCATCAATATTCGTTTTCTAGATTGGTTCAAGAAATATAATATGAAACCCATTCTATATTCTAGCTGGCATATGTATAGACCAGACACCGTTGATCTTTTTCGCCGTCATGGTCATGAGGTTGTCACTAACAACCTATTCTTCAAGAAGGAATATCTTTGGACTCATATGATGGCTCTGCCAGGATATATGAATCTCACAGAAGATGAGCTATGGACTGGTCCATATTTGACTCCTTTAAGACAAGAGAGAAATATAATTCCGAATAATGGTAAATTTAGAATTGGTATTAAGTGTAACGGTAATCCTTATTTTGAACAGGATATCTATAGAAGAATTCCATTAGATCAGTTGGTAGAGGCAATGCCTTCCAATGCCGAGATTTACTATTTTGATAAAGAAAAAACTCATCCTAAATGTATCAACATGAAAGATAAATTAAATACATGGGATGACACACTAGACTTTATTGATCAGATGGATGTTATCGTGAGTTCATGTACTAGTCTTGTTCATGCTGCTGGTGCTATCGGAAAAAGAACTATTGTGATGGTTCCTATTGCCGAATATTACACATGGACTAGTACAAGAACTGATGAAACAACTCCTTGGTATGGAGATAACTTCAAGGTAATTAAGCAAACTAAACCCCGCGATTGGTCTGGTCCTCTTAAGAGAGCCAGAGAATTGGTCGATGAATATATGTCATGAAATCAATAAGCATAAGTTGCGTTGATGCTTTGAATCACACTCCATCAGCTATGGCTTTAAAAAAAACCGCTGATGTATTAGAAGGTGTTGTAGATATTGAATGCGTGTACTGGTTCAGTGATGCTCCTTTTCCTATTTCGGACTGTCCTCTGAATATTAGATGGCATAAAATTCCCAGAATGGAATATTTTCATTCTAATTATAACTATGTTGCCCTAAAAATGATTCCAGAGGTTGTCGAGACTGAGTTTAATCTGATAATTCAATCAGATGGATTTGCTGTCAACAGAGAAGCATGGACAGATGAGTTTTTTGAATATGATTATATTGGAGCAGTTTGGCCTTTCTACGAAGAGTATAATGTCGGTAATGGTGGATTTTCGTTGAGATCAAAAAAGTTCTATGATGCTGTGAAGTCTGAAATTAAAGTACATGATGCTGTATATGATTCTGCTTCTGGTTTTCTGCCTCCTTTTGAAGATTACGGAAATGTTATCATTCCAGAAGATAATCTTCTTTGTAGACAATACAGAAAGCACTTCGAAACAAAATTTGGAATAAAATATGCGCCGCCAGAATTAGCTGATCGTTTTAGTATAGAGCTTAATGTGTCAAGTCCTTGGTTGGGTAAAAGTCTAGGATTTCATGGTAAACATGGAATCGCAAAGCATTATGGAGTAGATTTAAAATGTTAGATGTATTAGTGGTTCTTCAATCTCATACAAAATCAAGTGCCAGAAAAGATGAGAGATTTTGTAAAGCAAGTAAACTTGAAGTATCTACACGATGCTTTAAGTCTTTAATCAATACAATCAACTGGGCTAGAAATCAACAAACAACTATTCCAGTGAATTATAGACTCATTGTGTTAGATGATCATTCGGATGAAGAATTTCTTGATCTTGTGAAGCAGACTATTAAAACATCTACCTTTGAGATTGAACTGGAGCATCTTGAAAATGGTGGAATCATGCCAAGTATTCTACGTTCCTATGAAATAGGAAAAGAAAGAGGTAGTGGACTGGTTTACTTTGCTCAAGATGATTATCTCTATTACGAATCATGCTTATGGGAAATGATTGATGTATTCTTTCATGCCACAGAATTAAGCAAACATAATGTCTGTATTTTTCCTTATGACCACCCATTGAGATACTCGATGTTGGTAGATAAGCCTTATTTTTACAAGGTTATTGTCGGAGCAAAAAGACACTGGAGAACAGCATATCACACAGCTTGCTGTTTTATGACAACACATGAAACTGTTTTAAAAGAATGGGATCTATTTGAAGCAATGGGTAAGCACGCATACGATGAAATTTGTGAGGATGAGACTATCAATAAACTATTCTCAGAAAGAAAATATCTTTTGTTTACTCCAATGCCAAGTGCTGCTCTTCATATGGGAATGTGGTCTGATTGGGACCCTCTAATTGATTGGCAGACATTGTGGGATAAGTTTCCGTATAAACAACACTATCAGTTACCCAAAGATACAAAAATTGTTCTCAATGTTGGAGCTGGAAAAGTCAGTATTAAAAACGCGGCACACGCTGATGAAATGGCAGATTTTACTGAAATCACGATTGATGAGGATGAATCTTTAAATCCAAACATAGTGTCTGACATGATGGATCTATCAATGATTCCAAATAATTCAGTGGATGCTGTTTATTCTGCTCACGCTCTAGAACATGTTCATTTTCATGAAATCAAAATATGTCTGGAAGAATGGTATAGAGTTCTAAAACCAGGTGGTGAGATTCGTATCGTTGTTCCAAATCTAAAGAGAGTTGCGGCAAACATTACATGGGGTAATCTGTTAGGAAAGATATATGATTCTCCAGTTGGACCCATCACCGCTCTGGACATGCTATACGGTCATACTCCATCTATAGCCAGAGGTCAGACTCATATGGCCCACAAAACAGGATTTACAGTTGATATGGCCCAAATGATTTGTGCTTCTTTGAACTTCGACTCTTTTCTTGTCTTTGATGCTGACCTTGAGATTCTAATTCGCATCTTTAAGTCTGTTCCTGAATCCAAGTAAAGAGATCCTTGAATTTATACTTATACTTTGGATTATTAGAGAAGGTGTGTATTTGATACTTACCTCTTAGGTGATCTGGAAAAGGAATTGTCTTTATTTCTCCACCATACTTGTCTTTAATGATTTTTGCGACAGTTTGAAAAGAACAGGTGATTCCAGAGCCCAGATCATATATTCCAGAAGGAAGCTCATTGTTTAGCATAATATGACACACATCCTCTACACATACGAAATCTCGCCAAAATTCGCGAGAACCCTCGAAAATAGAGATGGTTCCTTTTTCCTCCACTTCCTTACGGAATTTATGAATTGGGCTGGCTTGATTGCCCTTATGATCCTCTCCATTGCCATAGACGTTAAAGAAACGAAAACCCTGTATATGCTTGAACTTTTCAAGATTATCCCCAGCCCATAGGTCTATGGTGGCCTTAGACATGGCATATAGGTTTAAAGGATTGAGTTGTAGTGGTATTTCGGAGTTTCCGTATATGGAGGCAGATGAGGCATATTTAATGGGAACTCCATATTCGATACATTTTTCAAAGAGTTTGATTGTATAATAGATGTTAAAGGTATAAATCTTGTCAAAGTCAGTCTCGGTGGTGTCAGAAATGGCTCCCATATGATAAATACAGTCAGCATCCTTCCATTCTTCAAAGGAATCAATAAGATCAAAACAGTTTACAATATCGAAGCCAACGGGGTCTTTTACACGATTCATGAGGTGAGAACCGATAAATCCCTTATATCCAGTCACGATATTCATAGAGTTACACTTTAAATAAATAGAACAAGTCTATTATATATTTTTTCGAAAGGAAAGTCAAATGGCAGTTCCTGCAAGCAGAACAGATCTTAGAGATTATTGTCTAAGAAGATTGGGTTTCCCTGTAATTGAGATCAATGTTGATCCTGATCAGGTAGAAGACCGTATTGATGAAGCTATTACATTATGGCAGCAGTATCACTTTGATGCTGTTCAGAAGATCTATGCCTCGCATAAAGTGACTCAGGCGGATATCGACAATAGATATATTTCGATGGATAGCAATGTTATAGGTGTTACTCGCATCTTTACTCTCTCCACCCAACAAGTTAACTCTGGGGCAACTAACCAGTTTAATATGTTCGATATCAACTATCAGATTCGTTTGAACGAACTTTATGACTTCACATCCGCTGACTATGTTTATTTCGAACTTGCTAACCAGCACATTCGCACTTTAGAAATGCTGTTCATTGGTGAAATTCCTATTCGTTACAACCGTTTTGATAATAAGCTATATGTCGATGCTGACTGGAAAGGAAAGATTGGATTAGGATCTTATATCATTGCTGAGGTTTACGCTGTTCTTCCAGGTGATGGTCTTTTGTTCTGGAATGACAACTGGCTCAAGCGTTATACCACATGTCTTATCAAAGAGCAATGGGGTAATAATCTAAAGAAATTTGCTGGTGCTCAACTTCCAGGTGGTATTGCGATAAACGGTCAACAAATATATGATGAAGCTATTACTGAAAAAGATTTATTGGAGAAAGAATTACGTGATGCTTATGAGATGCCAGCCGAGTGGTTACAAGGTTAATTAAATGCCCATAAATCACTATTTTAATAATTTCAACTCTAAGGCTGAACAGCGTCTCTATGAAGACCTGATTGGAGAGACAGTTAAGATTTGGGGAATAGACTCGTTCTACATTCCTAGATCTTCAGAATCAGAAGTTGACCTGATTTTCGGTGACGATCCTACCAAAGTATTCGGAGCAGCATATCCAGTCGAAGTATATGTCAAGAATGTGGATAGTTTCGATGGTCAGGAATTGTTCAGTAAATTTGGTCTGGAAATTCAAAATCAGATCAGCTTTCTGATGCCAACCAGAGCATTCAAAGCAAGAGTTCCAAGTGATTATCAAAGACCAAGAGAAGGAGATCTTCTTTGGTTAACAAATTTTGAAGCACTATTTGAAATCAAGCACACCAATCAGCAGTTCTTTTTCTACGCATTTGGTAATCAAAATTTCTATGGTTTTGAATTAATATGCGAGAGATTCCGTTACAGTAATGAAAAGGTCACAACTGGTATTCTGGAAATTGATGCTGCGATTGATAGCGTTTCGACCTACTATGATTTTTCTATGGTTAGCCAAGGAGTTGGCACTTACCAACTAGGCGAAACAGTATATCAGGGAGATTCTCTAGAATCATCAACTGCATCAGCCGTTGTTGTTTCTTGGAACTTACCATCATGTACATTACAGTTGAAAGAGATTAAAGGTCTATTCTTAACAAATAATTCAATAATCGGAGCATCTTCAAATGCGAGCTATATGCTCTTTAGTTACAACCAACTAAATAATGAAGATAATCCGTTGGATAATAATTATGAATTGGGTCTTTTGGCAGATCAGATATTGGATTTCAGTGAACAGAATCCATTTGGTGAACCAACTCAAGTTACACCACCATCAGACAACACTATATTTGTAGATAATTCTGTAAATGAAACAGATTTCTATAATGATTCTGGTGAACAGACGAATTTTGGTATAGGCACTAAGAAACCAACAAAACAAATATAGGTAGAAAAATGACTTACACATCAAACGATTTTCCAATTCCAATCAGAATATTTACACAGCCGCAACATGCGAATCTGTCGATATTCGATACTAACTATGTGGCTATTGAAAATCATTTGGCTAATGTTGCCAACATGCAGAGCAACGCTGTAGAACAAGCAAACGCTGCCTATAATAAAGCTAATTTGAATTCTGTTTCTGGAAATACTGGTCAGCTACAGTTCAATAGTAACGGTGTATTTGGTGCTGCTTCTGTAATATACAATAGTGTTACTGGTCAGTATATTTTTCCAAAACCAACAGATTTAAATGTTTCTACTGTTGTTATTCAGCATCCAGATAGCACATCTAATGGCGAAAGTGCTTTAGTATTGGATGGTGGCTCTCCAGGAGATTTTGTTGCTTTAACAATCACAGACGACTACTTTGGATCTCCAACAGTGAAGTGGCAAGCAGTTGTTGGTGGAAACAAGCTATTTCTATGGGATTCTTTAAATCAGCGTTCAGTTCTAACACTAGGACATAATGGTGGTATTTTCATAGGTAATACATCTGGAGAAGATATGGGCTCTGGCTCAATCAATGCTAGTGAGTATTACTTAAATGGTGATCTATTTACTGGCGGATCAAATACTGGTAACATCATATTCGATAATAATGTCATATCAACGGCTCAAAATAATGAGCCTATCATCATAAAATCAAACGTCAATATTTCTTGGATTGCTACTATTGGTGATTTTACGACATCAAATAATAACTACGGTTCAAGTGTTGTTATAGACAGTAATAATAATTCTTATTTGTTTGGTGGTGATGATAATTCATCAAATACTAATTATGTTGTTAAATTTGATGCGAGTGGTAATGAAATTTGGCAGAAACAGATTGGAAGTCCTAGCGAATCATATAAGTTTAGCGATGCTTTATTCATTGATTCTAGCGATAATATTTTCTTATCTCTAGATGAATTTTATAATCCTCAAAATAATTCCTATGTTGTCAAAATGGACACAGATGGAAATATTATTTGGCAAACAAATTTAACAGGATTGTATAGACAATCAGAATTTGCTATTGCTAGCGATTCAAGTGGTAATGTGTTCACTGTTGGTCAGATGGTAGATAATAGTAATAATGTAACTCGAATTTTGATGTGTAAGTTTGATTCGTCAGGAAACCTATTATACCATAATTTCCTATACAACACAAATAATGAGACAGATTTCAATCTAGCAATTGATAAGCAAGATAATGTTGTAGTTACTGGTTATTTAATAACTGCTCCTAATAATAGTGATACCATTTACGTCGGTAAATACGCCAATGCTGGTGGAGCAAGAATTTGGGAAAAAACAATTGTTGGACAATTCAATAACACATCTGGTTACGGTTTCAATGTAGTTACTGATGAAAATAATAATGTTTATGTATTTTCTGGGGCATATTCTTCATCAGAAGGCTATCCAGCTTTTCTTGTAAAATTGGACACCAATGGTAGTCTAGTTTGGTCAAAAAGATTTTCAGATTTTGGATGTAATTATAGTGCGGCTGGTTTTGGTATAGTTTATGAGAATGGAAACTTGTATTTAACTGGATCGATGTATACCATTTTTAATGATCAGAATACATTTAATGATCAGAATACATTATTTATTGCCAAAGTTGAAGTTGTCAATGGTAATTTAATTTGGATAAATCAATTAAAAGACCTGACTGGTATTGGCTCACCAACATATATTCAGTGGGGGTATTCTCCAGATAAACCTCTTGCTGTTAAAAATAGCTTTATGTCAATTGCCGCATTCACACGAATCGACACATCAAATGATCATTTTAAAGCATTGTTGTTAAGAGTTCCTACAGATGGAACTGGTCTTGGAACTGCTGGACCATTTGCTTATGCTAAATCAAGACTTCCATATCTTAACGAAAATATACTAGTTAACGACATCACTCTAAATGTAACACCTGGAACTCTATCACAACAGACTGGAGATCTTTCTGTTTCAGTATTGGGTGGAAACTACAATGTAAGTCTTTACAATGTAATCACAGAATGGAGTTTTGCTAATACTTCTGCTCTTGTTTTTCCAGATAGCACAGTGCAGTATACTGCTGCTGATCTGTTTGACCAGCCACTTAACACATATAATCAACCAGAATTTGATCAATTATATTTGACTGGACAAAGCATTCATTTTAGTGGAAATGGTGGGGGTCAGATATACATTCCAAATGATCCAAATACTCCATCAGATATGTTCATCCAATCTTATTCGGGTAATGTATATGTCTCTGCGAATACTCAATATTATACTGTTACTTGGAACTTCGACAAAGATGGGAATTTAATTATTCCAAATAATGGCGTAATTAAGTACAGCAACAATACTCAATATGGTGCTGGTGGCGGTGCTGGTGGCGGTTCAACATTATCCAATAGTTCAGCAACAGCAATATTGGATACGGGTGGAAGATTTCTTGTAAATCAGGTTCTAGCCACCGAAGGTTCTCTTGATGGTCACGGATACAGTTTCCAAAATGATGGTGCGTTTGATACTGGAATGTTCTCAAGTGGCGACGGATTCATACAATTCTATAATAATGGTTATGAAAGTGTTGAAGTTGATTCATCTGGAAATTGGAAATTTTTCAATCCAATACTTTTTTCATCTGGACAAAAACTTGCTGTGGTATATGTACCAACAACATCAAGAGGTCAATCTGGAGATGTTGTCGGAATGATTTCGGCAAATAGTACACACTTTTTTTATTGTGCTGAAAACTTTCAAGGAGCTGTTATCTATACATATCCTGGAATTTCTTCTATTAATCCAAATCCTTATGGCTGGATTAACCAACAATACGGAGCCAATACTTATTGGATTCCTTACTGGTCTGGTTATGATGGGCAACCTGTTCCAGGAGCTGGGTGGATGATTTCTAACGGAACAGAAACAGCTAACGTATTATCAAATAGTCTTAATACTACTGGATATGGTCCAAGCTATATAATTTATCTTGATGCTGATATCAGTGACTCTCCAAATATTACTTACTTACAATCTCCGCAGACAGGTAATATATGGCAGCGCGTTGCTTGGAGTGGGGATACCTGGTAAATGCTATCAAATCAACATTTTTACTATAGAACTCTTAGACGTACAGTTGTTGCGTTTGGTACGCTTTTTAAGCATATTCAATTGGTCCGATATGAAAAGGATACTCTTAACGAAATTGATCGTATAACTGTTCCTTTGACTTACGCTGGTAAAGAAGATTTTATTACTCGTCTATACGGCAATCCTGATCTACATAAACAGATTCAGATTTTACTTCCTAGAATGTCATTTGAAATGACAAATATTGCGTATGATGAAACCAGAAAGACCTCTTCATTTAATAGTAATTTTAGTCCAAATCCAAATGATAGAACATCAGTAAATCAACAGTATGCTGGTGTGCCTTACAATATTGATTTTGAAGTCGATGTGTATGTTCGCAATGTGGAAGATGGAACTCAGATTGTTGAACAGATTTTTCCATACTTCAATCCAGATTATACGCTATCAATGACCTTCGTTGATTCTATGGATATTGTAAGAGACGTTCCCATCATTCTTGAATCCGTTGATTATAGCAATCAGTATGAAGGTGATACATCTACAACTGTGCGTGTTCTAATATGGACTTTAAGATTTAAAATGAAGACATGGTTCTTTGGTCCAGTCAACGCTGGTGGCAAGATTATTCTTGATGCCAAAGGTAATATCAATAGCTATCCTGGATCAAGAGGTAATAGCCTATCATTGACTCTAAATCCAGGATTTGGTGATTATCAGTTTGGAGAAATAGTATATCAAGGAAGATTCCTTTCTGAATCGACTGCTACAGCCGAAGTTTCATCATGGGACCCAACAAGCAATACACTAGTCATTACTTGTAGAACTGGTGATTTTAATCTCACATCAAACGTGATTGGAACAATCACAAAAGCTTCACATAGACCATTAAGTATAGAGCCAACTTCCTCAACAATGGTGACGATAGAAGTCACACCAAATCCACCAAACGCAAACTTAGAAACAAGCTTTGGTTTTATTGAGAGTATTACAGAACATATATAATATTATGACTACTGAAAATTCAAATGACCCACTGACTGACATTTTTGATGTTGAGATAGTGGAAGATAAAGAGCATGTCACTGGAGAAAAGACAGAATTAACAACAACTGATTCAAAGATTGAAGATGATGCTGAATATGCTCGCCGCAATATTTACGATGTAGTTGAAAATAGCGCAAAAGCTGTGGATATGATGATGGATATTCTTCGTGAGGGACAGCATCCAAGAGCCGCAGAAGTTCTGGCTAATCTATTAAAAACACAAGCTGATGCCGCTCATCAGCTTCTAAAGCTACAGAAAGATAAGAAAGAACTTACATCTGAGACTGATGGTTCATCTAAAGTTAGTATTGATAAAGCGATAATCTTTAATGGTTCCACTACTGAACTTTTGAAAATGATTAAGAATGAATCCAATAAATCGTAAAAATAGTTATCTAGGAAATCCTAAACTAAAAAAGGTAGGAGTTCCATTTAATCTCACAGAAGAACATCTTCGTGAGTACATCAAATGTAAAAATGATCCTATTTACTTTGCTCAGAATTATGTTAAGATCGTAACACTAGATAGAGGTTTTATCAATATTGATCTATATCCTTTTCAAAAAGAGACTATAGACGATATTGAAAATAATCGTTTTGTCGTGATGAAGGCTGGTCGTCAAGTAGGTAAGGCACTTGATATAAACACCCCAATTCTAACCACCGATGGGTGGTCTACTATGGGTGATCTGAAAATTGGTGATCATATCTATGGTACTGACGGTAAGCTAACACAAGTAACATTTGCTACAGATATCATGCACGACCATGTTTGCTTTCGTGTAAAGTTTGATAATGGTGAAACAATTGTTGCTGATGCTGAACATATGTGGACTGTTGTTGTTGATAAGAAAGAGATCACAACAACAACAAAAAATCTAGTTGAGATATTGGAGAAAACCAAAAAATCCAGCAAAGGAATTTCTATCCCTATATCTGATTATATTGATTTTGAAAACAAAGACGAATCTTTTCAAATAGATCCGTACTTGCTTGGATTGTGGTTGGGAGATGGTCATACTGACGCGGCCAGAATCACTTGTTCTATTGACGATTATAACCATTATAAAAACAAACTAACACCAACATACAAAATAACAGATTTCAGACCAGATAAAAGATCCCCTAATGTCGGATATTTTGGTATATACGAGATCTTACCAAAATTAAAAAACATAGGGGTTCTTGGAAATAAGTGTATACCAGAAAATTATATGAGATCTTCTCTCGAATCAAGACTGTCTTTGATTCGTGGTCTTATGGACTCTGATGGCTATTGCTCTAAAAATGGTATATGTGAATTCGACCAAAAAAATGAGACTCTTATTGATCAAGTTCGTTTTGTTCTGACTTCGCTAGGAATAAAAACTCGAAAGTCTTCAAGAATAATAAATGGAGAAATTTATTTCAAGATAAGATGTACCACCGACAAATTTAAACTTTTTTCTCTTGAAAGAAAAAAGGCAAGACAAAAAAATATCATAGGAAATTGTCAGGTGAAGAATATCTATATTGAATCAATAGAAAGAACAAATTCTGTTCCTGTTCGCTGTATTCAAGTAGATGCTGAAAACCATCTTTTCCTGTGTGGTAGAACAATGATACCAACTCATAATACTACAACGGTTGTTGCTTATCTTCTTTGGTATATTCTTTTCGAGGAAGATAAGTTCGTTGCCATTCTGGCTAACAAAGCAAAGACTGCTCGCGAAATTCTTAATCGCATTAAACTCGCTTATGAAGAACTTCCGTTATGGTTACAGCAGGGTGTCAAAGGATGGAACAAAGGTGATATCGAATTAGAAAACAATTGTCGTATTCTAGCTGATTCAACGTCATCAAGCGCATCCCGTGGTTATTCTATAAATTTTTTATATCTTGACGAATTTGCCTTCGTTCCAAACAATGTCGCAGAAGAATTTTTCTCATCTGTGTTTCCTACAATTTCTTCTGGTACGACATCTAAGATTCTAATATCTTCAACTCCTAATGGTATGAATCACTTCTATAAGATATGGAAGGAAGCTGAAGAAGGTGTTAATGGATTCAAAACCATCGAAGCCAACTGGCGTCAAGTTCCTGGAAGAACAGAAGAATGGGCAGCAGGACAAAAAAGAGTTCTTGGTGAACAAAAATATCTACAAGAAATGGAATGTGTTGGCGAGGACACACTTATAACAGTAAAAAATAAAGTAACTGGTATAATAGAAAAAATTACAATTGGCGAGCTATACTCTAAAATAGAATAGAGTGTAACTTTCTAAGTTTTATAAATAAAATAAAACAAGGAGAGTTAAAATGAGTAGACACAGAAGAATATGGGAACAACATTTTGGAAAAATACCAAAAGATGACGAAGGTAGAAGTTATGAAATACACCACAAAGACGGTGATAGAAACAATAATGATATTAATAATTTAATGTGTATTTCTATACAAGAACATTTTGATATACATTATCAGCAAAAAGATTGGGGTGCCGTTGCATTAATATCAAAAAGGATGGAGCTTCCTGTTGATTATATTTCAAAAATACAAACTGGTAAAAAAAGACCAGAGCTTATTGGTAGATCTGGTCCAAAAATTGGAAATGTTCCTTGGAATAAAAATAAAAAAGGTTACAAATTAAAAACAGATAGGACTGGAAAAAGATTTGGGGGACCTTCTAAACTGAGTAAAAAAGAAGTTGATGAAATTAAAAAAAAATATTTTGATAAAATTGACTTAGCTGACTCAAAACTAATAGGAACAAAATCAAAAAATGGGAAGATACTCACATACGATAATCTTTTTTGTAAAGAAGTATCAAAAAAATATAAAGTTTCTGATACTCTAATAAGACAAATTATTAAAAATAAAACTTGGAAAGATGGGATTGTAGATGTTAGAAACTAAAATTAACGAACAATATCAAGTTCTGACCCCTGATGGTTGGTCTGATTTTTCAGATATCAAACGAAAACTATCTTCGAATTTATTAAAAATAAAATTTATTGACGGTAGTGAGATAACTTGCACAAAAGACCATTTATTCGAAATAGATCAACACACATTCATTCACGCTAACATCATAAAATCTGGTGACGTTTTATCAAAAAAAATTGTAAAAGATATAGTCCCAATAAAAGATAATCAATATGTTTACGATTTAGTGAATGTTGATAAATGGGGTCGATACTATACTAATGATTTGGTTTCGCACAACTGTACCTTCCTTGGAAGTTCTGGAACTCTCATTTCCTCTGCTGCTCTTAAGAGCATGGCTTTTATTCGTTCCATCAAGAAAATTCTGGAAGGATTGGAGCTTTACGAAGAACCAGTTCCAGGTCACTTTTACATTCTAGTGGCAGATCCATCCAGAGGACTTGGACTAGACTATGCGGCTTTTCTTGTTTTTGATACCTCTCAGGAACCTTTCAAGATTGTGGCTAAGTATAGAAATAACGTAATTTCGCCTATGTTGTTTCCTAACGTTATAGTAAATACCGCCAAGTATTACAATGATGCTTATCTGGTTATCGAAAATAATGACGTTGGTGCTCAAGTTTGTGACTTGGTGTTCTACGAACTGGAATATGACAACATGTTCCACGGAGAGGAAGCCAACGGTAAATATTATCTCAGCCAACAGGGAAGAACTAAGCAACTTGGTATTAAAACTACCAAAAGAGTCAAAAGACAGGGGTGTAATGCTCTAAAGGAATTGGTTGAAAACATTAGACTTATTGTTCAAGATTTCAATATTATAGAAGAACTTTCTACCTTTGTTCTTAAAAGAGACGGAACTTATGCTGCCGAAGAAGGAAATCATGACGATCTGGCTATGTGTCTGGTTCTATTTGCTTGGTTGACTGCCCAGCAATACTTCAAAGATTTAACCTCTTTTGATATTCGTCAGAAGCTTTATGAAGAGAAAATGAGACAGATTGAGGAAGAACTACCCCCTCTTCCTGTCACAATAGACGAGCTTGAGGATAAACCATCCTACTTTAAGCAAGATGGTATCGTTTGGCAGACAGTTTTGAATATAGATGATGATTACGGTAAAGACTGGTTTGGAAATCTCCCGTAAAGATGGCTTTTTATAAATAGATAAGATATTAATAACTCCGCCTATTCTCAGGAGAACAACATGGCATTTCAAGTATCACCAGGCGTTAGCGTAAATGAAGTTGATTTAACAACTACAATTCCAGCAACATCAGTATCAACTGGTGCGATTGTTGGAACCTTTAATTGGGGTCCAGTTAATTCTCCAACTTTAGTTTCAAGCGAGATTCAGCTAGTTTCTCGTTTTGGAGAACCAGACGCTAACACCAGCAAATCATTTTTCACGGCTGCTAACTTCCTGTCTTATTCAAACTCATTACAGGTTGTAAGAGCTGGTAACACAAGCAGTCAGTTCAATGCGTCATCTAACGCTTCAGCACAAGTTGTAATTCAGAACGAGTTGGATTATTTCAATCCTGCTTCTGGAGCATACGATAACCCAAGTGTATTTCCAAATGACGTATCGTACTCAGCGCGTTATACTGGAGCAATTGGTAACAGCATTGAGGTTCTAACCTTCGCAAATACAAGCCCAACAGCTTGGTCAGAAGCTACAACCAATTCGGCTTCGTCACTTTACTCAACATGGCATCAGTATGCTGATGTGTTCGATTATGCTCCAAATACTTCTCCATACGTTCTAAACGTAACAGGACAATATCTTGGTGACGAACTTCACGTTCTTGTTATCGACAAGTTGGGTTTCATCACTGGTACAGCAGGAACAATTCTTGAGAAGTATCAGAGCTTGTCGAAATTTAAGGATGCCAAGGCAACAGACGGAACATCAAACTACTACCGTGAAGTTCTATTCCGTAAGTCTAAGTACCTCTATTCAATTAATCCACCAACAGACAACCCAACAAGCTGGGGAAGTCTAGTAAGCACATCATCTTCTTTCAGTACAGCAGAGTTTGCGAATACCGCAATTTTTGCTGGCGGAGCTGATGGTGCTATTACAGAGAATGATTATGTCACTGCTCTAACAAATTCTTTTGCTGACAAGGAAAAGATTGATATTTCATTGCTCATGACGGGTGACGGAACATCTGATTTCCAGAACGAGGCAATTACTGTTGCTCAGAACCGCATGGATTGTGTCGCTTTCATTTCTCCACCTCTATCAGTTGTTCAAGTTACAACAGATACTGGATCTGAAATTGTTGAGTGGGCGCAGTCAGTAACTCCATATGACACCACTGGTCTTACATTGACTAGCTCATATGCTGTTGTTGATAGCGGATGGAAGTATCAGTACGACAAATACAACGATAAGTACGTTTGGGTTCCTCTAAACGGTGATATCGCTGGTCTATGTGCTCGTACAGATGCTTCGGCAGATCCTTGGTACTCACCAGCGGGTGTGTCAAGAGGCGCTATTCAGAACATTGTTAAATTAGCATACAATCCAAATCAGGCAGATCGTGATATTCTTTACAAGGCTGGTATTAATCCAGTTGTCTCATTCCCAGGAGAAGGTACACTTCTATTTGGTGACAAGACATTCTTGAATAGACCAAGTGCTTTTGATCGCATCAATGTTCGTCGCTTGTTCATTGTTCTAGAAAAGACAATCGCAAGAGCTGCACGCGGTAGTTTGTTTGAGTTTAACGACTCATTCACACAGTCACAATTTGTGAACCTAGTTGAGCCATTCTTGCGTTCTGTTCAGAGCCGCCGTGGAATCTACAACTACCGTGTAGTGTGCGATAGCACAAACAATACACCAGACGTTATAGACGCAAATCAATTTGTCGGAGACATTTATATTCAGCCAGCAAGAAGCATTAATTACATTCAGTTGAACTTTATTGCTACTAGAACTGGTGTTGACTTTACACAGATTGTTGGTCAATTAAGATAAATAGGTAATATAATCTAGGAGATATAAAATGGCCTTTGACGTAACAAGATTTAGATCAGAACTAGGATTGGACGGAGCACGTTCTAATCTCTTTGAGGTTGTAATACCAAATTTCAATACCAATTTTGGAATTGATTCCGCATCAACAAGTAACAAATTAACTTTTATGTGTAAGACTGCTCAACTTCCAGGATCAACAATTGGAATTGTTCCTATTCAATACTTTGGCCGCGAAGTTAAAGTTGCTGGAAACAGAACATTCCAAGACTGGACAATCAACATCATCAATGATGAAGATTTTCTAGTTCGTAATTCAATGGAAAAGTGGATGAATGCTCTCAACGATCCACGATTGAACATTCGTAATAGTAATGCTGTTTCGACCGATCAAACAACACCTGGCAAGAGTTATGCTGTGGATGCTCTCGTTAATCAGTACGGTAAAAGCGGTAATCTAATTAAGACTTACAACTTTAGAGGAATGTTCCCTGTTGATATCAGCGCAATTGATCTTGACTGGGGTAACAACGACTCAATCGAAGAGTTCTCAGTTACATTCGCATACCAATACTGGGAATCGGTTTCAAGTGGCGTTTCTTCTACCTCTGCGAATCCATTATCTGGTCTGCCAGCAGGATCTGGTACTGGTAGTCCAGTTTCTCCACAGTAAAACTTTAGACCTACTAGATCTAATAATAATGCGTCTAAATAGATTGAAGAGAGATAATTATCCTGAGTGGGAGTATTTGTAATGTCAATTCGATTATTTGGATTTGAAATCAAGCGTCAGGAAGGGGAGGAACGTTCCCTTCCTACGCCTGTTACTCCGCAACTCGAAGACGGTGCCATTAATATACAAAGTGGTGCTCATTACGGTATATACGTTGACTTAGACGGTTCTTATAGAACAGAAGTTGACCTGATCACAAAGTATCGCACGATGGCGATGCAGCCCGAAATCGAATCAGCTATTGAGGATATCGTGAACGAATCAATCGTTCACGAATCCCGTGCTGATACTATTAAAATTGTTTTGGATGAATTAGATCAACCAGACAAAATTAAAAATATGATTCGTGATGAATTCAAGCACATGCTTATGTTGCTAGACTTTAATAATTACGGATCTGATATATTCCGTAGATGGTATGTTGATGGTAGAATGTATTACAATGTGGTCATTGATCCAGAAAATACAAAATCTGGAATTCAACAATTAATTTATATTGATCCAAGACGCATTCGTAAGATTCGTAATATCACAAAAAAGACACAGGGTGGAACAGAAGTTGTTGATCGCATTGACACGTTCTATCTTTACAACGAAAAGATTGTAAACAACAACGTTCAGTCACCACAGTTGCTTGGAAGCTATGCTGGTGGTACAAAGCTATCAGATGACTCAGTTATTTACTTGACTTCTGGTCTATTCGATCCAGCCAAGTCAACCGTTCTTTCATATGTTCATAAGGCAATTCGCCCAATGAACCAGTTGCGTTTCGTTGAAGACGCAACTGTAATTTATCGTGTTTCTAGAGCACCAGAACGCCGCGTGTTCTATGTTGACGTTGGCAATATGCCACGTATCAAGGCAGAACAATATCTTAAAGATATCATGACTAAGTTTCGTAATAAACTTACATATGATGCGGCATCTGGCGAAGTCCGTGATGATCGTAAGCATATGTCGATGCTTGAAGACTTCTGGATGCCTCGCCGTGGTGAAGGTAAGTCAACAGAAATTACAACTCTTCCTGCTGGTCAAAATCTTGGTCAGATGGATGACGTTAACTACTTTGAAAAGAAGCTTTACAAGTCGCTTAATGTTCCTGTTTCAAGACTTGAACCACAACAGGGATTCTCTCTGGGACGATCAAATGAAGTAACTCGCGATGAGTTAAAGTTTGATAAGTTCATTGACAAGCTTCGTTCGCGTTTCTCTATTCTTTTTGATGAGCTTCTGGCTCGTCAATTAGCTCTGAAAGGTATTTGTACTTTGGATGAGTGGAATCGTTTTAAACAACAGATTCACTACGACTTTCTAAAAGACAATAACTTCTCTGAGCTTAAGGAAGCAGAACTTCTTCAAAACAGAGTAAATTCTTTGACAACTCTTCAGCCATATGTTGGAACATATTTTTCAAAGCGTTGGGTACAAGAGAAGGTACTCTGTATGAACGAAGACGAAATTGTAAAAATGAAAGAACAAATAGAAGAAGAACAAGCCGAAATGCAGCAACAGATGCCGCAAGATTCGACAGAAGGACCATCTGCTCCTCCACAGCAGACACCTGGACCTACTGCGAATGATCAGGATATAAATAAGAAAGTCTCATCACTATTCACAAATAACGGGTAATTAAAATGAGTAAATTTGTAGACCACGCAGAACTAAAAGACGCAGTAGGCTTCAAGAAAGCTTTCGAAACAGCTCTTGCTGGAAAGATTGAAGATGCTATTTCTGCCAAAAGAATTGATATCGCACAGAACATGTTCACTGGCGAAGTAGATATGGTTGTTCATGAAGAAACGGAACAGACGTATGGATGCGGCCATAGGACATGATCATGGTGATAAAAAAGCACATATGTACGGTGATGAATTCTAATATTATAAATCAAATAATTAAACACGGAAAAGAGGCAGAATGAGCATGAGTCAAAAACACCCAGTTTTAATCGGTGAGGCTAAAAACGAAACTGATGCTCATCGTCATTTGAGTTCTTCAAAAAGACCTACTCAGAAAGGCCACTATATTGTACAAGGCGGAAAGACTGTGGCTGGCCCGTTTCAATCAGTTCATCATGCTTTTCAAAAATACAAACAAATGGGACAACCAAACGGTGCTAGATTCCATCTAGTCAGAGAGGACGAAAATATGTCAAACAGTATAATCAAAGATCGTATCAAGGACGCTCTGAAAGAAGGCATCCGTACAGAAAGTATTTTTAGAATTTATGAGGATGTAGAACCCGTTAACGAAGAAGTGATCTATGAAGATTATCATCATCTTTCAGATGCCGCAAAAGAACTAGTTCTTCACGCAGACAATGATAGTCACTTGTATCACTCAAGCCACCAGCCAATCATGAATAATCTTGCGAAGAAGCACTCCAAAGGCGTCTATAATTCAGAAAAGGCAAAGAAGCTTTGGGGATATCATGCTGATCGTGCTGCTCAGAGCTATGCTAAACATCATGGTGATGGTACACCTTGGCACAAGATGTTCTCTCCTGCTGATCGTAAGGCAGCAGCATCTCATTGGGAAGAACACCACAGAGAAGATTTGAATGAATCTGTTGAACAGGTTGATGAAGTCGCGCCAGAAGGATGGGAAGGAACCGTGAAGAAGATGAAGAAGCATAAGGATATTGATAATCCTTGGGCTTTAGCTTGGTACATGAAAAAGAAAGGTTATAAGAGCCATAAATGAAAACGTTTTCGGAATTTCGAGGAACACTGAAAGAGGGAAAGTTAGGTAAGCTGCCAGACCCTCCACCTATGATTACGTTAAGACGCAGAGGAATTCGTCAGTTTCCAACTGGAGAAACCATTGTGCTTTATCGTAATGATAAACTTAACCTTGATGTAAGTGTTCCATTTTCCAAAAACCCAACAGGCAGAACATATGTTTCTGGAGTAGCAGAAGGAACAATTGTTAAGAGTTTGGAAAGAATTGTAAAGACTAGTACACCAGGAGAAATTAATTTCGATGACGGAAACAAAATTGAAGCAGAGCCAGCAATTGCTGCCAGAATTCTTAAACTAATTAAGAATCCTAAGTTAAATTGGACAAATAGTCATCAGAAAATTCCTCAGAAATTGAGAAAGTCTCCTAAAGATTTTAAACAGGTTGCTGACTTTACAGCAACCACAACGGAGTAAGGTATAAGAAATGGCAAACCCACAAGTACAAATGATACTTGATAACGCAAGTACAACAATTATTAAGGTGACTGGTTATTACAGCGGATCAGATTCGTCTAACACTGTCATTTTGAATCCAAAAACATTGGTTTTCGCAAATACATCACAGACTCCAATAGTGGATATTTCGAGAGTTCAGCATTGTGTTGATCTTGCTGGTGCTGCTGTTGTTCAGCTTTACTATGAAGGTGGTACAAGTACAGCCATCTATAACTATGGTGGATCATCTGCTGGATCATTGGATGCTTTAATTCCAAATAATGCTACAACACCAACTGGAAACATTGGTTTACAGACAATTGGAGTTGCTGCTGGTGATACATATGATTTCATCATTCAATTAAACAAGGATAAGGATAAGGGCTTCGCTAACGTATACAACGCTTACAACTCAACATACAACTATGGTTAGTTTTAAGCAATTTCTTGCTGAGGCACGATACAAAATCGTGAGAGCAAGAGTGCGTGCTGGTAAAGTTCAAAGAAAATGGAGAAGATTATCTAATGTGAAAGGTTACACTATTCGTAGTGGTAGAATCGCTAAAATGTCAGCAGCAGAAAAGAGACACCGCCATTTGTCGGCAATCAAGGCTGCTAGAAAACGAATAGGAAAGATGAGTAGAATAGTTTGGAAACATAATAGATCAGTAGCAATTAGAAACAGGATTCTTAGAAGATGATAACATTAAAACAGTATATCGCAGAGGCTATGAAAAAGCCAGCTAAAAATAAGCCAGAAGGCCCAAAGGCCAAGGTATCTAAGCGCGCCGTTACTAAGAAAACTGCTGCCAAGGAAGCTCCTGCTCCAAAGCCAAAGAAAAAAGAAGAACCAGCTCATGATACTACAAAGATGGAGTTTCCTCATCCAAGCTACATGTCACATGAATTGGGTCCTTGGCACAGACACGACACTCCTGAGATTCAAACTTATAGAGCAGGTAATGCCGCAAAAAGACAGAAAGAACTAGAAAAGGTAGCAGCAAGTCACTTGGAAGCTCATGGTATTAAAGACGCCAAGAAGCACGCAGCAAGAATGATGAATAGCTCACACGGTCATGCTATTGGTGCTCATATCGCAGACATGTATCATATGTGGGATGATGGTGAAGGAGTTCCTTCAAATATCTATCATAAGCATGTTCATCACATTATTTCAAGTCATGCTCAAGCATACGCTGAGAATTTGAGATCAGGAAAACATTACAGTGGTGGCGACGGAATGAAAGTTCCAGTCGGTGAACTAGCAGATAAAAAGGAATAAAAATGAAGCTTATCACAGAAACAATTGAGGAAGTAAAATACCTCACCGAAGAAGATAATGGCGTCAAGTGCCTTTATATTCAAGGTCCATTTCTAGTTGCTGACACATGTAATAAGAATGGTCGTATTTACGAATCAAAGATTTTGGCTAAAGAAGTAGCCAGATATGTAAAAGAATACGTTGAGAAGAAGCGTGCTTATGGTGAGTTGGGACATCCAGAGTCACCAACTATTGGACTAGAGCGTGTTTCTCACTTGATTACTAACCTTAAACAAGATGGAACAATCTTCGAAGGTAAGGCAAAGATTCTAGATACAGACATGGGCAGAATCGCCAAAGGTATTATCGAAGGCGGTGGTGTTCTTGGAGTATCATCAAGAGGTATGGGTTCTCTTGAAAATAGAAATGGTATTAATTATGTACAATCAGATTTCTATCTAGCCACAGCGGCAGATATAGTGGCTGATCCATCAGCACCTGGTGCGTTCGTGCAGGGAATTATGGAAAACAAAGAATGGGTATGGGATAACGGCATTGTAAAAGAAGCCAATATCGCAGAGATGAAGCGTTCCATAATGAAAGCAAAGCAAAGCCAGTTGGTTGAGGTACAGTTACGACAATTTGAGAATTTTCTCTCAAAATTGTAATTTTATAAATAAGACATAGATCTAAGGAGTTTTCTCATGACAGTTCGTACACTAGCAGAAGCTGCCGCTGAAGTTTTAAATAGAACAAGAGCGTCAGCACCATCGGAGCCAATGCATCACATGGATGCTGGCGTTGTTGACCTTGGTGGTTCAACACTCCAGACTCCACAGGGCACAGCAATCGGAGCAAAGGCATCAGCAGTTCGTGGTGTTGCCACACCTCCAGGAAAATCAGTTGCTCAGTCAACTGGCGAGAAGATGCAGAAGCTTCCTACTCAGCCAGGAGAGACAATGGGTTCTCCAACAACTTCACCTGAAGAAGAATACAATGACGCTGAAACAGCGGGACATGAATACATGCGCCCATTCAGTGAAGAAGAAGATACTTCAGAAGAAGATGTAATTTATGAAGATGAAAGCACAGAAGATGAGTCAGTATATGACGAATCAGAAGAGCTTACAGAAGAAGAAATTCAGGAAGCACTAGAACTTAAGAAGTCAATGGTTCTCGCAAAGCTTAGAGAAATGAGAGGATCAGATGAAGATATGTCTGCTCTATTCAACGGTGAAGAGCTTTCCGAAGAATTTAAGACAAAGGCTTCAACCATTTTCGAATCAGCAGTAATTGCTCGCGCATTGCCATTGATTGAAGAAATGGAAACAGAAATCCTAAACTCAGCTCAGGATGCTATTGAGGAAATCAAGGCAGAGCTTGAGGAACAGGTTGATTCATATCTCAACTATATGGTTGAGGAATGGATGAATAATAACGAAGTTGCGATTGAATCTGGTCTAAAGACAGAAATCTCAGAATCATTCATTGAGGCTCTAAAGAATCTATTCGAAGAGCACTACATTGATATTCCAGAAGATAAAGTCGATGTTCTAGAAACAATGGCAGCAGAGAACGAAGAGCTACAGAGCAAGCTAAACGAAGCATTGAACACAAACATTGAGTTGAGTCAGGCTATTGTAGAAGCAAAGCGAGTAGAACTTGTAAGTCAGGTTTGTGAGGGACTCACCGCCACACAGGCTGAAAAAGTAAAAACACTCGCAGAGGGTGTTGAGTTCACCACAGAGGGTGACTTTGTAAAGAAGATTGGAATGATTCGTGAGAATTATTTCACATCAAAATCGGTGAAACGGGCTTCAAACAATCCAATCGCATTAACAGAAAGTGAAATGCCTGTTCAAACATCAGAAGTATCATCTTCGATGGAACGTTATGTAAATGCACTCTCTAAAACAACACCTCGATAAAAATCTTTAAGGAGATTATAAATGTATCTTTCAGAAGCAATTCAATCAAAGTGGGCACCAGTCCTAGATCACCCAGATCTAGGTGCTATTACTGACCCATACAAGCGTGCGGTAACTGCTATCGTTCTTGAGAACCAGGAACGTGCTCTTCGCGAAGAAGCTGGCATTCTCCATGAGTCGTCAGTTGGTGGTACACCAGCTAATGCTGTTGGCATGGGTGGCTATGGTTCAGGCGCGGCAGCAGGTGGTCCAGTTGCTGGTTTCGATCCAATCCTAATCAGCTTGGTTCGTCGTTCACTACCAAACCTAATGGCATATGACCTTTGCGGCGTTCAGCCAATGACAGGTCCAACAGGACTTATCTTCGCAATGCGCTCAACATATGCTGCTCCAGGCGTAGCAATCAATGGTGGAAACCCATCAAACGAAGCTCTATACCAGGAAGCAAACACAGCATGGTCAGGTAACGGAACAAACACAATTGTTAACGCATCAGATCCTAACTTGAACTTTGCGAATGCGGCATTCGGCACAGCAAACACTGGCTACGGATACCCAACAAACATTGCGGAAGCACTAGATACATCGACAACGATGAATCAGATGGGCTTCAGCATTGAAAAGGTAACTGTAACAGCAAATACCCGTGCTCTATCAGCAGCCTACACTCTAGAACTCGCACAGGACCTCAAGGCTGTTCATGGTCTAGACGCAGAAACTGAATTGGCAAACATTCTTTCAACAGAAATTCTTGCCGAAATCAACCGTGAAGTTATTCGTACAGTGTACGCAACTGCTGCGGTTGGTGCTCAGTTGTCGGCTGTTCATGGTATTTTCGACCTTGGCGCAGTTGGTCAGTCATCACTAGTTGATGCCGATGGCCGTTGGTCAGTTGAAAAGTACAAGAGCTTGATCTATCAGATCGAACGTGAAAGCAACAAGATCGCTAAGGATACCCGTCGTGGTAAGGGCAATATGCTAGTCTGCTCAACAGACGTAGCATCAGCTCTTGCGATGTCAGGTCTTCTTGACTATCAGTCAGCTCTAACAAACAACACAAACCTAACAGTTGACGACACTGGCAACACCTTCGCAGGTATGCTATTCGGTCGCTTGAAGGTATATGTTGACCCATACTCAGTATCGGGTGCTGACTACGTTGTGGTTGGTTACAAGGGTAACGTCGCTTATGACGCTGGCTTGTTCTACTGCCCATACGTTCCTCTACAGATGGTACGCGCTATCGACCCTAACACCTTCCAGCCAAAAATTGGCTTCAAGACACGTTATGGTCTAGTTGCTAACCCATTTGCTGAAGGTTACACTCAGGGACTAGGTGCTATTCACAACAATAGCAACGTGTACTACCGTAAGTTTGTAGTTAAGAACTTGAGATAATAGTTCAATAACTATAAGAAAAGGTAAGTGAAACAAAATTGGGGTGCCGCTAAAACGGCACCCCTTTTTTATTGGGAATAAATAAAGTATAAACCATAGGAATACTTTAATGTCTATTTCAGCAGCACCAGCTAATCAAAATCTTTTACAGGCTTCGAAGTTTAAATTGAACTTTGATCGTCTACCAGATACGACATTCTTTTGTAATATGGTAAATCTTCCAGGATTATCATTGGTCGAATATAAGCAACCTACTGCTCTTATTGATCTATATGTTCCAGGTAATAAATTAACATATGAAACGTTGGATATTACCTTCATGGTAGATGAAGAATTAAAGTCTTGGAAGGCTGTTCATGATTGGATTCGTGGTCTTACGTTTCCAGTAAATCAACAAGAATATGTTGATTTGAGATTACAATTAAAGAATCCTCCATTAAAGAAGACTAACGAAAAAACAGAAATCATTTATAGTGACGCTTCTCTTTCCATATTTACTAACAAAAATAATCCTAACTATAGAGTTCGTTTTATTGAGTGCTTTCCACTCAATGTGTCTGGTATTGATTTCAATGCTGAAGCTGATGCTGACACAATTATTTCGGCAAAAGCCTCATTTAGATTTAGCTATTTTCAGTTGGATAAGGTATAATATAGAATATTTGTTTTTAATATGGATGATTTATGAAACCATTAATGATTGATGAATTAGTTGCTATGTGGGATAAAGATGCTGAGATTGATCAGACTGATCCTGGTAGAGAAATTATTCGAATTCCTATTCTTCATTCCAAATATGTAAAGCAACATGTTGCTCACTCTCTTGCTGCCAAACAGTGTAATATTGAACTTGCTCGCATGAAAAAGATCAAATGGGAATACTATACTGGAAAGATGGATCAAGAGTCTCTCAAGAAGTACGGATGGGAACCATTTAGATTTACTCTCAAAGGCGACATCAATACATACTTAGATTCTGATGAAGATCTTTCAAAGATTCTTGCCAAAAGAGCATTACATGATCAGGCAATTGAATTCTGTACTGCTGTCATGAAAGAACTTAATAACCGTACTTGGCAAATTAAAGAATTTATGGGCTGGGAAAAGTTTATACAAGGACATCATTAATTCTCCTATATAGATATATCTTACCATCAAAAGGATTATCTATGTTACGCTTAATGATTAAAAAACACAATTTAACGGGTTTAAAATATTTGTGTAAAACCGAAAGAGATGATTGGGATGTGTATTTGGGAAGTGGAGTTCAGTGGAAAAAACATCTGAAAAAATATGGAAACGATATAACTACTGAATTACTTTTCGAATCCAATGATGTTGACGAGTTTAAGAAAATAGCATTAGAATATTCCAATAAATTAAATATTGTTGATTCAAAAGAATTCGCAAATCTAATTCTAGAACAGGGAGATGGCGGCGATACTGTTTCAGGAATGATATGGATAACAAATGGTATAGAAGAAAAAAGAATAGAGAGAGATAGTGAGATTGAGTCTTCTTGGTATAGAGGTAGATCTCCCGCCAAATGTGTTTTTTCTAATGTTGATAATCAAAAAAAGTTTAGTAATATAGCACATAAAAGCGAAAAGTATTTTAATGCTAGACAAAGAGCAATAGAAAAATTCAAAGAAACAAGAAAGATCAAGAAATGGAAAGGTCCTAAAACAGTACATTCAGAGGAAGGTTTACGAAAGATACGAGAAACATCGTTGTCATATCCAAATAAAGGATACTGCGATGATTGTAAAAAATACTTTAATAATTTAGCGACACACTATGGCAAATCAAAAATTCATCGTAACAAAAATAAATGAGGTTTATGTTCATATTGATACTGAACCAAGTATCAATATGGAATTATGGCAATTCTTTAGTTTTCAGGCACCCAATTATCAATTTAATCCTCTTTACAAAAAAAGAATGTGGGACGGTTATGTTAGACTCTATAATAAAAAGAACTCCTATCTATATGGAGGACTTATATTCTACCTTCGTCAGTTCTGTAAAGAAAGAAATATTAGACTTGAAGTTGATTCATCTGTACAAGACTTTAATTCATTTACAGAAAAAGAAGCAAAAGAATTTGCTGATACATTAAAGCTTACCTCAAGAGGAAAGTCAATAGAACCCAGAGATTACCAAATTACTGGCTTTACGAAATCTGTAAAGTTTCGTAAGGTTCTTTTACTTTCTCCTACTGCCTCTGGTAAGTCATTAATCATATATCTTCTCACCAGATACCTATTAAACAATGAATGTAAAAGAGGGCTTTTGATTGTTCCAACTATCTCACTTGTTGAACAAATGTACGGTGACTTCAAAGATTACTCGACCGCCAATGGTTGGAACGTAGATACCAACGTTCAAAAAATATATCAAGGTCAGGACAAATTCATCTCAAAGTCCATGACTATTTCAACTTGGCAAAGCATACACGAATTTCCAAAAAAGTTCTTTGAGCAATTTGATTTTGTAATTGGTGATGAAGCTCATGGATTTAAAGCCAAATCACTCACATCCATCATGACCAAATTAACCAATGCCAAATATCGCATTGGAACAACTGGTACGATTGACGATACCATCGTAAATAAACTTACTCTTGAGGGTCATTTTGGTCCAGCAGTCAAAGTCATCACAACCAAAGAACTCATAGACAAGAAACAATTATCAGATCTTGAAATCAAATGCTTAATTCTAAAATATCCACCAGATATATGTAAAGCAGTTGAAGTCATGGACTTTCAACAAGAAATGGATTTCATCGTTAGGAACGAAGCACGTAACAATTTTGTGACAAATTTATCTCTGGATCTACACGGAAACACTCTGATTTTGTTTCAATTTGTTGAAAAGCATGGAAAAATTCTGTATAATAAGATACTTGAGAAGACAAAAAATCAACCAGAAAGGAAGATATTTTTTGTCTGTGGAGAAACTGAAGCTGCTGATCGTGAGGCAGTAAGACATATCACAGAAGAACAAAATGATGCTATCATTGTTGCCTCCTACGGTGTGTTTTCGACTGGTGTGAATATAAGACGCCTACATAATATTATATTCGCCTCACCTAGCAAGTCTAAAATTAGAAATCTCCAATCAATAGGTCGTGGTCTTCGTTTGGGAGACGACAAGGATTCAGCAACTCTATATGATATTTCTGATGATCTTCGTATTGGTAAGTATGTTAATTACACAATGAATCATTACGCAGAGCGTGTCAGAATTTATCATTCAGAGAAATTTAAAATTTCTACCTATAAGGTATCATTAAATGGATAATCAGGTTAAATTGTACAGGCTAACAAACGGTGAAAATATCGTTGCGGAATCAGTTGAAGAAACTACCCGTGTGACTTTTATCAATCCGATGAAATTGATAATTGATGCTGACTTAGAATATGGTACTCAGACAATCTACATGCACAACTGGATTCCTCAAGGTGTTGCTCTCAGCAACACATGTACTATAGAAATAGAACATGTTCTTTATTCATCTCTTATTGAGGAAGACATTAAGGAATATTATCAGGGAGTGGTATTTGATCTGATCGAAGATCGTGCACCTTTGAAGAAAAAGGAAGAGTCTAAGACTGAATATATGGACTCTGAAAAGAAAGTTATATCTTTTGATACTAAAAATAAGAGTAATAAGGATAAGAGTAATTAAACCATCACTTGACAGACTACACTGTCTATTATACACATGAAACATTAAAGGGTCAAATTATTATGGCAGAAACTAAGAAAAAAAATCACTATGTAAACAACAATGATCTATTAAAGACAATTGAGGATTATAGAAAGGCTTGTCGAAAGGCAAAGCGTGAAGGAACACCAAAACCAAAGATTCCAGACTATATCGGCAAGTGTTTAATGTTAATTGCTGAAAACCTATCTCACAAACCTAATTTCATTTCCTATTCGTTCAGAGATGAAATGATTGCCGACGCCATTGAAAATTGCGTCATGTACTTCGATAACTTTGATCCAAAGAAGTCAAAGAATCCATTTGCTTATTTTACACAGATCATATATTTTGCTTTCATTCGTCGCATTCATAAAGAAAAGAAGCAATTGTATGTAAAGTATAAATCCACAGAACAAATTGGTATTTTGGATGAATACGAACAATTTGAGACTGAGGAAGGTGGTGTTCAGCGTCAATATGAGCAGTATGATAATATTTCAGAGTTTATCGACAATTTCGAGAAGGCTAAATTAAAGAAGAAGAAGAAAGTAAAAAAGTCACTTGAATTGTTAATGGATGATGATGCTTTAGAATAACTTGATTATCGGGGCTTAATGATATATAATACCCAATAGGTAATTGTCTAAGGACTTTAAATGAAAATAGCTTTGATCACCGATACTCATTTCGGCGCTAGAGGAGATCATCCAGCTTTTAATGAATTCTTCTTTAAGTTTTGGGAAAACATCTTTTTCCCGTATATTATTGATAATAATATTACAACTGTTGTTCATTTGGGAGACATGGTTGATCGTCGCAAATACATTAATTTTACGACACTCCACTCATTAAGAAAACGATTCATCAACAGACTGGAAGAATTGGACATTGATTTTCATGTAATAGTTGGAAATCATGATGTGCCATATCGTAATACTAATGAGGTTAATGCGATGGAGGAATTATTCTCTACTCGTAATATGACCATATATTCTTATCCAGAAACAGCCACTTTTGACAAGACTCAAATTGCTATCATTCCTTGGATTAATCATACCAACATGAATGATACTATTGAGTTTATTAAAAAGACTCCAGCCAAGATTTGTTTTGGGCATTTTGAAATTTCTGGTTTTGAAATGGATCGTGGTAATGTATGTCATGATGGTCTTAGCCGAGAGTTCTTTGATAAATTTGAGACAGTTTACTCAGGACACTTCCATCACCGCTCAAGTGATGGACATATTACATACTTGGGTAACACTTACGAAATGACTTGGGCTGATTATAATGATACCCGTGGATTTCATGTTTTTGATACAGACACTCTTGAATTGGAATTCATTGAGAATCCTTACAAGATGTTCTACAAAATAGTCTATGATGATAAGTTAGAAACTCTTGAATCTATCGAACAAAAAGACTATGATATGTACAAGAACTCATATGTAAAGGTAATTGTCGCTAATAAAACAAATCCAATTCTATATGATCTGTTTTTGGATAACATGTACAAAGCTTCAACCATTGATATGTCTATCGTTGAAGACTTTACAGACTATTCTGAAATTTCAGATGAAGATATAGTAGATCAGTCTGACGATACGATTACTATCTTGGAAAAATATATTGATGCTCTTGAACTTAGTATAGAAGCTGATAAGCTAAAGACTATCATGCGTGAAATTTACAAAGAAGCACAGAATCTAGAATCATGATAAACTTTAAGACTGTAAAGTGGCGTAATTTTTTAAGTACGGGAAACGTATTTACTGAAATTAAACTAGACAAATCTCCAGACACTCTTATCGTTGGTACGAACGGTGCGGGTAAGTCTACTCTATTGGATGCCTTGTGTTTTGGATTGTTTGGTAAGCCTTTTCGTAATATCAACAAACCAACTCTTGTTAATTCTATTAATGAAAAGGATTGTTTGGTTGAGGTAGAATTTCGAGTAAACAACAAGAATTACAAAGTAGTCCGTGGAATTAAACCAGCAAAATTTGAAATTTTTTGTGATGGAATTTTAATTAATCAGGCCGCCGCGCGCAAGGATTATCAAGAAGTTCTTGAGGAACAAATTCTTAAGTATAACTACAAGGCATTTACGCAAATCGTTATACTAGGATCTTCTTCTTTTGTTCCTTTCATGCAGTTGACGGCAAATGATCGTCGCACCATTATTGATGACCTATTAGATATTGATGTCTTTTCTTCAATGAATGTCATTGTGAAGGATCGTCTGACGACCATCAAGACCAGAAGCTCAGATATCAAGAATCAGATTGATAGTGTTCTATCTAAGATAGAACTTCAAAAGAAGTTCATTGAGGATGCCAAAAAGAACAATAAAGACCAAATTGAAAAGAAACAAGAAGAATACGATGATCAATGCGCTCAGATAGAGAAGCTTACTTCCGATGTTAAGCTTATTCAGCGTCATATAGATTCTCTTTTGAAAAATGTGAATGATGAATCTACTTATAAAGATAAGCAAAAGAAGCTAAATCAGCTTGAAGCTAAGATTGAACAGAATCTGACTAAGGCGCGTAAAGATATTGACTTCTACACAAAGAATAGTACATGCCCAACTTGCGATCAGACTATCAATAACAAAAATGAAAAAATCACTCAATGTAATCATAAGATTGATGAACTGTCTGGTGGCTTAGAAAAACTTCAAGAAGAGTATAATAAAGTCAGTGGGAAACTAATAAGTATTAACGAAATTCATAAGAAAATTGCGGCACATAATAGTGAAATCACAAGAATCAATGCCTCTATTGCGCAGCTCCAGAAGTACACCAAAAAGCTTGCTAAGGAAATTGATGAATTAAAGAACAAAAAAGTTCTAAGTGACGATATGATGAATGTTTCTAAAGAGCTGGTCATCTCTTTAGAGAAGCTTAATGAAGAACGTAAGCAGCTTTCTGAGGAAAAGAGTTATATTGATGTTGCTTCATCTCTTCTGAAAGATTCTGGAATTAAAGCTAAGATCATTAAGCAATATTTACCTATCATCAACAAATTGGTGAATAAGTACCTAGCATCTATGGATTTCTTTGTGAACTTTGAAATTGATGAAGAGTTCAAGGAGACAATTAAATCTCGCTTTAGAGATGTATTCAGCTATGAAAACTTTTCAGAGGGTGAAAAGATGCGTATTGACTTAGCATTGCTTTTTACTTGGAGAGCAATAGCAAAGATGAAAAATAGCATGAATACAAATCTTTTGATTCTTGATGAAGTATTTGATAGTTCTTTAGATCATAGTGGAACAGAAGAATTCATGAAGTTGATTCATTCTCTGAATGATACTAATGTGTTTGTCATATCACATAAGGGTGATATTTTAATGGATAAGTTCAGAAGTGTGATTCGCTTTGACAAGGTAAAGAACTTTTCAAGGATCGTATAATGTCCCTTTTTCAAGGCATCTATAGAGTAGCAGTAACTGGTGGAAGAAATTACAACAATCCTGCTCTTGTTTGGAAAACATTGGATCAGATTTTGGATGAAAATCCACAGATTGTTTTAGTTGTTGGTGATTGTCCTACTGGGGCAGATCTTCACGCAAGAGAATGGGCAGAATCCAGATGTATTACGTTTCCTCATGAACCACATGGATTTCCAGCTAATTGGAAAAAACATGGAAAATCTGCTGGACCAAAGAGAAACAAAGATATGGTAGATTTTGGATTTGATCTTTTATTCGCATTTCCAGGTGGTGCTGGTACGGCTAATATGATCAAACTAACAAGATATAAAGGTATTAAAGTTATTGAGGTGTAATATGAGTGAAAAGAAAATTAAATTTGTTGATGGTCATATGTACTCATATGAGTTGTACGATCTTGTGGATAAGTATTCTCCAATTTTGAAACAGAAGCTTGAGCCTTTTGATTTCACCAATCCTCCAGTTGATCCAAAGTATCTTGCTATCTCTTTGATTGAAACTATGGTTAAATATCGTGGTGTTGGATTGTCTGCTAATCAAGTTGGTCTTCCATATCGTGTATTTGTGATGGGAGCTAAAGATGTTGGTTTTGCTTGTTTTAATCCAGAGATTCTGAAATCATATGGAGAGGAGAAATTTGAAGAGGGGTGTCTTTCTTTCATGGGTTTGTTTCTACCAATTACTCGACCATCATCCGTTAAGGTTCGTTACATAGATTTCAATGGTGAAACTAAGGAAGAAACTTTTAATGGATTTACTGCTAGAATTTTTCAGCATGAATTTGATCATCTGGAGGGAATCAGTCATCTTGACCGTGTAAGTCCTGTTGTTCTTGAAAGAGCGAGAGCTAAAGTAAAGAAAAACATTAAGCTAATTGAAAAGCAACGCAAGGCAGCCGAATTACAACAGAAGATTGCTGTAAG
>Ga0214192_1000151_pt1 | contig 41919 bp, 35 predicted proteins | sample TroBogEpilimnion_44_FD_153030 | JGI IMG/M metagenome (GOLD analysis project Ga0214192, IMG submission 153030) | Freshwater microbial communities from Trout Bog Lake, WI - 29JUL2008 epilimnion | ecosystem: Environmental > Aquatic > Freshwater > Lake > Epilimnion/Euphotic zone | place: Trout Bog... | reverse complement strand
AAGATCGACGCCGGATGGCTGCCGGAGTTTCCGGCGGAGACCGCGGAGATTCGGGCGAAGGAATGGACGGTGGCGCCGATACCGGCGGACCTGCAGGACCGGCGGGTGGAGATCACCGGGCCGGTGGACCGCAAGATGGTGATCAACGCGCTGAACTCGGGCGCGTACGTGTTCATGGCGGACTTCGAGGATTCGAATTCGCCGACGTGGCACAACAACCTGGACGGGCAGATCAATCTGCGGGACGCGGTGCGGCGCGCGATCGATTACACGAGTCCGGAAGGCAAGCAATACAAGCTCAACGAGAAGACGGCGGTGCTGCTGGTGCGGCCGCGCGGCTGGCATCTGATGGAGCGGCATTTCCTGGTGGACGGGCAGCAGATGTCGGGCGCGCTGTTCGACTTCGGGCTCTTCTTTTTTCACAATGCGAAAGAGCTGCTGGCGCGGGGTTCGGGGCCGTACTTCTATCTGCCGAAGATGGAGCATTATCTGGAGGCGCGGCTGTGGAATGACGTGTTTGTGTTTGCGCAGGATTATTGCGGGGTGCCGCAGGGGTCGGTGCGGGCGACGGTGCTGATCGAGACAATACTGGCATCGTTCCAGATGGATGAGATTTTGTGGGAGCTGAAGGACCACTCGGCGGGGCTGAACTGCGGGCGCTGGGATTACATTTTCAGCTTCACGAAGAAGTTCGGCAACCGGCCGGAGTTCGTGATGCCGAACCGGGGGCTGGTGACGATGGACCGGCACTTCCTGAGTTCGTACGTGCATCTGCTGATCCAGACATGCCACAAGCGGAACATTCACGCGATGGGCGGGATGGCGGCGCAGATTCCGATCAAGAACGATGCGGCGGCAAACGAAGCGGCGCTGGAAAAAGTGCGGCAGGACAAGCTGCGCGAAGTGAAGGCGGGACACGACGGGACGTGGGTGGCGCATCCGGGGCTGGTGCCGGTGGCGCTGGCGGTGTTCAACGAATACATGAAGACGCCGAACCAGATTCACGTGAAGCGCGAGGAGGTGAAGATCGCGGCGAAGGATCTGGTGGCGGTGCCGGACGGGGAGATTACCGAGGCGGGGCTGCGGCTCAATATCAACGTGGGGCTGCAGTATCTGGAGTCCTGGCTGCGCGGCAACGGGTGCGTGCCGATTTACAACCTGATGGAGGACGCGGCGACGGCGGAGATTTCGCGCGCGCAGGTTTGGCAGTGGGCGAAGCACGGCGCGAAGCTGAGCGACGGGCGGACGGTGACGAACGAACTGGTGCGCACGACGATCGGGGAAGAACTGGCGAAGCTGCGCGAGATGCTGGGCGCGGCGCGGTTCGACGGCGGGAAGTTCGAACTGGCGGCGACGCTGTTCGGGCAGATGATGACGAGCCCGACCTTCGACGAGTTTCTGACGCTGAAGGCTTACCAGTACGTTTAGGGCGCGGCGGCGGGGCTAAGCGGTGAGCCGGGCGGTCAGCGGTGGGCTGGCTGAGCGGCGGGTGACGGTTCGGCGTTCTGCGCGGCGCGGATTTCGGCGGCGCGGCGGAGCGCGGCTTCCACGTGCGGGAAGATGCGGTCGGCGCCGACGTGCGCGACGAAATCGCCGTGGGCGAGGAAGGCGGCGGGCTGGCGGCGCGCACCGCAGAGCAGAAGCGTGCGGCCGGATTTCTTCAGGCGGTCGTGGAGCACTTTGAGCGCGTGCAGGCCGGTGGCGTCGATGGCCGTCATGTTGCGCAGCCGCAGGATGACGATGGGGGCGAAGCGGGAAAGGTCGGCGGTTTCGTCGGCCAGTTTGTCGCTGACACCGAAGAGAAACGGTCCGTGGATGCGCAGGATGGTGACGTAGGGCGGCACGTCTTTGTCCTGCAGGATGTGCGGGCGGCCCTGGGCGATGTATTCCGAGGTGACGGTGGCGACGGTGGTGGTCTGCGAGACGCGGTAGATGTAGAGCAGCGCGGCGAGGGACATGCCGACTTCGACGGCGACGGTGAGGTCGGCCATGACGGTGAGCGCGAAGGTGACGAGCCAGACGGCGATGTCGGTGACGTCGAGCCGCAGGATGCCGCCGATTTCGCGCCATTCGCCCATGTTGTAAGCCACGACGAAGAGCACGGCGGCGAGCGTGGCAAGGGGAACGAATTTCGCCAGCGGCGCGAAGACCAGCAGGATCATCAGCAAAGTGAAGGCGTGGACGATGCCGGAGACGGGCGAGCGCGCGCCGCTGCGGAAGTTGGTGGCGGTGCGGGCGATGGCGCCGGTGACGGGGATGCCGCCGACGAGCGGAGTGAAGAGGTTGGCCACGCCCTGGGCGACGAGTTCGGCGTTGGAGTTGTGGCGGTCGCCGAGCATGGAGTCGGCGACGACGGCGGAGAGCAGACTTTCCACGGCGGCAAGGATTGCGACGGTGAGGGCCGAGGGCAGCAGCGGCAGGATCAGGTCCGGGCGGAACTGCGGGACGGCGAAGTGCGGCAGGCCGGCGGGGATGCCGCCGAACGCGGAGCCGATGGTCGCGACCGGCAGATGGAGGGCGAAGACGGCGGCGGTTCCGGCAAGGAGCGCGGCGATGGAACCGGGGACGCGCGGCAGCCAGCGCGGCACAAGCAGGATGACGGCGAGCGAGAGGAGGCCGAGCGTGACGGTCGCCGCGTCGAGGGTAGGCAGATATTGGACGAGCACGCGGACGCGCTGGAAGAATTCGCTGGGGACGTCGCGGGCGGCGAGGCCGAAGAAGTCTTTGACCTGCGTGAGGGCGATCAGGAGCGCGATGCCGTTGGTGAAGCCGATGACGATGGGGCGCGGGATGAATTTGACGGCGTTGCCGAGGCCGGTGAGTCCGAGGAAGATCAGAATGAGGCCGGCCATCATGGTGACCATGAGCAGGCCGGAGAGACCGTGGCGCATGATGATGCCGGCGACGATAACGACGAAAGCGCCGGTGGGGCCGCCGATCTGGATGCGCGAGCCGCCGAGCAGGGAGACGAAGAAGCCGCCGACGATGGCGGTGTAGATGCCGGCCTGCGGGGTGACGCCGGAGGCGATGCCAAAGGCCATGGCGAGGGGCAGGGCGACGAGGCCGACGGTGATGCCGGCAATGAGGTCGGCGAAGAAGTTGCGGCGCGAGTATTGCGCGAGGCACTCGAACAGGCGGGGGGTGAAGCGACGCCAGCGCTGTTCGGCGGGGCTCATTTGGCGGGGACCTCGGCTTTGATGGCGATGGCGCCGGACTCGTCGCCGATCTCTTCGAGAAGACTCAGGGTGTCGGTGAGGTGGGAGTAGAAGTAGCGGCGCAGGACGTCGAGAACTTCGATCAGGACCGGGTCGCGCAGTGTGTAGAAGACCTGGTTGCCGGCCTTGCGGTTCACGACGATCCGCTTGGCTCGAAGGATGGCGAGGTGCTGGGAGGCGTTGGCCTGTTCGAGGCCGAGTTTTTCGATGAGCTTGCCGGCGGGCAGTTCGCCGTCGCGCAGGGCCTCGACGATGGCGATGCGGGTGGGGTGGGCAAGGGCCTGGAAGACTTCGGCTTTAAAGCGACGGAGCGATTCCTTCATCTGTAATCATTATATTCGAAAACTCGAATATACGTATAGTTGCTGGACTTGGGTTGATGGGCCTGGGTTAATGGGCCTGGGTTGACGGGCCTGGGTTGACGGGCCTGGGTTGACGGGCTTGAGTTGATGGGCTTGAGTTGATGGGCGTGGGTTGATGGGCCTGAGTTGATGGGCTTGAGTTGATCGGCGTGGGTTGATCGCCGTGGGTTGATCGGCGTGGGTTGATCGGCGTGGGTTGATGGACTTCGCGCGCGGGCTATTTGACCCAGCCGGGCATGACGTAGGCATAAAACAGCGTGATCAGGCCGATGACGGTGGCCATGAAAACGCTGTGTTTCAGGGTGAAGCGGAAGAGTTTGCCTTCGTCTTCGGCCTTCATGCCGGTGGCGGCGGCGGCGACGGCGATGCTCTGGAGGCTGATCATTTTCCCCATGACGCCACCGCTGGAGTTGGCGGCGGCCATCAGGGCGGGGTTGAGGTGGAGCCTGACGGCGGTGATGGTCTGGAGCGCGCCGAACAGGGCGTTGGCCGAGGTGTCGCTGCCGGTGAGGAAGACGCCGAGCCAGCCGAGCAGAGCGCTGAAGAAGGGGAAGAGCGAGCCGGTGCCGGCGATCACGAGTCCGAGCGTGGCGGTGGCGCCGGAGTAGTTCATCACATACGCCAGGCCGACGACGCTGGCGATGGTGAGGAGCGGCAGGGCGAGCTGGTTCGCGGTGGTGGCGGTGAAGCGGGCGAGGCGCGCCGGGGAGACGCCGAGCACGATGGCGGAGGCGAAGACGGCGAAGAGGCAGGAGGTGCCGGAGGCCGAGAGCAGATTGAGCGAGTAGGTGGCTCCATAGGGCGAAGGCTTCGCGACGACGGGCGCGATGCGCAGGATCTGGTTGTGCAGACCGGGCCAGCCGAAAACGAGGGTGGCTCGATTCAGGACGGCTTTGACGGCGTCGTTGCCCCAGAGCAGGACGAAGACGACGAGCCAGAGGTAGGGCATCCAGCCGAGCAGGACGCGGCGGGCGGTGTGGGCGTGGGGCGTGGCGGCGACGGAATCGGCGGGCTTCCAGAAACGGAGCAGGAGGACGAGCGCGCCCATGGCGACCATGGAGCCGAGGATGTCGGTCAGGTACGGGCCGAGGTTGCTGGAAACGAAGAACTGGGCGGAGGCGAAGCCGACTCCGCAAACAAGGGCGGCGGGGAAGACGGCGCGGAGGGCTTTGCGGCCGCCCATGACGAGCATGATGTAGGCGGGGATGAAGAGCGAGACGGGGGCGCAGATGCGGCCGACGTTGGCCGAGAGCGACATTATGGGAAGGCCCGTGACGGTCTGCAGCATGATGAGCGGAGTGCCGATGGAGCCGAAGGCGACGGGAGCGGTGTTGGCAAGCAGGCAGATGGCGGCGGCGTAGAAGGGCTGGAAGCCGAGTCCGGTGAGCATGGCGGCGGCGACGGCGACGGGAGTGCCGAAGCCGGACGCGCCTTCGATAAACGCGCCGAAGGCGAAGGCGATGAGGAGGGCGAGGACGCGCTGATCGCCGGTGAGGCTGGCGACGGAATCCTTGATGATTTCGAATTTGCCGGTCTCGACGGTGAGGCGGTAGAGCAGGATGGCGGTGAAGACGATCCAGCCGATGGGCAGCATGCCGTTGGCGGCGCCGTAGAGAGCGCTGCTGAGCGCGAGGCCGGCGGGCATTCCATAAGCGAAGAGAGCGACGGCGAGGGCGGAAGCGAGGCCGGCGAGCGAGGCAATCCAGGACGGCTTACGGGCGACGCCGAGCAAATAAAGGAGAACGAAGATGGGGATGGCGGCGATGAGGGCGGAGAGCGGCAGGCTGGCGGCGACGGGCGTGTAGTTTTGCGACCACATGAGCGTCAGGCCACGTTATCACAGTTGGCGGAGGCTGTGGACGGGCCCGGCGGGAGCGGACTAAACGAAGCCGATGGCGCGGCCCGCGGCGCCGACGCCGAACCAGAGAACGATGGAGACCACGGCCGCGAGCTTGCCCCAGGCGGGTCCGGCGGGCGCGTCGCTCGAGGTGGCGCGGTTGTGGACGCCGTAATGGAACAGGATGGCGAGGACGAGCAGGATGATTTTCGGGCGGAAGGCAATGTTGTCATCCAGCTTGACGGCTTCGGAAAGAAAGAGCGGAATGCCGGTGAGCACGACGAGCAGCAGACTGATATCGATGCTTTTCGCCAGCTGGCGCTGCAGGCGGGCGACGGGAATGCCGCGGAGGGCGAGGCCGAGCATCCGCAGGTCTGTCATGAGGATGCTGCCGAGCAGGACGGTGATGGCGAGAATGTGGATGGTTTCGACGAGCGGAAAAGACCAGCTGTTGCCGCGGATGGCGAGTCCCAGAGCTGTTGTGTCGCACCATTCAAAAAAAGCATGGAGGTCCATAAGGGTTGCTGCCTCGGATCAAAAAAGATTGTATGCGGTGTAGCGGCCGGCGAAGATGACGCCGGTCCAGACGAGGATCGACACGATGCCGGCGAGTTTGGCGCGCGGCGGCGGAGGGGAATCGTTCTCCCATTCGGCGATCCGGCGGTCGATGGTGGAGTGGAAGACGATGACGTTGACGGTGGCGAGAAACAGCATGAGCACTTTGACGCGGAAGTAGTTACTGCCGTAGCATTTCACGGCTTCGGAGGCAAAGAGGATGGAGCCGGTGACAACCATGAGGCAGCCGCCGACAATGGTGACCGGAAGGAACTGATTGCGGATCTTCGAGGCCGGCTCATCGGCCCACATGAGGCCCAGCAGGCGCATGTCGAACATCAGGACGGGGACCATCATGAGAGCGAGGCCGAGCAGATGGGCGCCTTCGATGACAGGGAAGACGATCTGGGATTCCCGCAGGGCGACGGCCCAATCGAGGTTCTCCATCCACTGGCAAATTTCGAGTAGCGACACGATGGCTCCTGTTGTTCCGCGCGGCCGCCGACCGGGGCGGAATCAGTATCTAATGTAGCACTCGGGGCGGGCGGGGGGTGGCGAATCGGAACCGCCCGAAGTCGTTGAATTCCAACGTAATGGGAGAGCGGCGGGCGGCGTTCAAAGCGACGCGGGGGAGTGCTGCTGCGCGCAGTACCAGCGCCAGGTTTGGGCGAGACCGTCTTCGAGCGAAACGGAGGGTTGCCAGCCGAGCGACAGGAGTTTGCCGATGTTGAGCAGTTTGCGCGGCGTGCCGTCGGGCTTGGAATGGTCGAAGACGATGCGGCCTTCGTATCCGGTGATGCGCTGAATGGTGGCGGCGAGGTCGCGGATGGTGACGTCCTGGCCGGTGCCGACGTTGACGATGCCGCGGTCGTTGTAGTGCCGCATGAGGAAGACGGAGGCGCCGGCGAGATCGTCGACGTGAAGGAATTCACGCAGCGGAGCGCCGGTGCCCCAGATGACGACTTCGGGGCTGGCTGCGGCGCGGGCTTCGCCGAATTTGCGGAGCAGGGCCGGGATGACGTGGGAGTTGCGGAGATCGAAGTTATCGCCGGGGCCGTAGAGGTTGGTCGGCATGGCGCTGATGGCGTTGAAGCCGTACTGCACGCGGTAGGCTTCGGCAAGTTTGAGGCCGGCGATTTTGGCGACCGCGTACCACTCGTTGGTGGGTTCAAGGGCGCTGGTGAGGAGGGAGGATTCCTCGATGGGCTGAGGCGCGAGGCGCGGGTAGACGCACGATGAGCCGAGGAAGAGCAACTTATTGGCGCCGTGCTTCCAGGCGGCGTGGATGACGTTGGTCTGGAGCGCGAGATTGTCGTAGATGAATTCCGCGGGGTAGGTGCTGTTGGCGACGATGCCGCCAACCTTCGCGGCGGCGAGGAAGACGTATTCCGGGCGCGCGTCTTCGAAGAAGCTTTCCACGGCCTGCTGGTTGCGCAGATCGAGTTCGGCGCGGGTGCGGAGGATGAGGTTGGTGAAGCCGTCCGCGGCGAGGCGGCGGCAGATGGCGGAACCGACGAGGCCACGGTGGCCGGCGACAAAGATGCGGCTCTCGGGGTGCATGGTCATACCAGAATCCAGAATACAAAATGCGCCCGGCGAGGGGCGCACTTTGCGGCGTTCAGTTCAACTGCGGCTACGGGCGTTTGCGGAAGGGGCGCGGCGGGCCGCCGGGCTTGCCACCGGGCTTGCCGCCAAAGGGTTTGCCACCACCGGATTTGAAACCACCGGGCTTGAAACCACCGGGCTTGAAACCGCCGGGCTTGCCGTAGGCCGGCTTATCGCCGCCGGGCCGGTCGAAGGATTTGCCGGAGGGCGGACGGTCCGTGCGCGGCGGACGGTCGCCACGCGGGGAGTCGCCATCGCGGCGGAAAGGCGGGCGGGCGCCATCGCGCGGGGGTCCGCTTCTCGGTGCTCCAAAAGATTTGCGCGGCGGGCGATCTCCACCCTCGAAGTCGCCGCCACGGGGCGGACGAGCGGGGCGGTCATCCTGACGATCGTCGAAGCGGCGCGGCGGATAGGGGCGGCCGGCGGGGCGGTCGCCATCGGAGCGGCGGGGCGGGCCTCCGCGGTCGTCGAACCTGCGGGGCGCGAATTTGCCGTCGGCCGAGCGCGGCGGGCCGGATCTGGGCGGGCCGGATCTGGGCGGACCGCTTCTCGGCGCACCGCTTCTCGGGGGTCCAAAAGATTTGCGCGGCGGACGGTCGCCACCCTGGAAATCGCCGTCGCGCGGCGGACGCGCGGGGCGGTCATCGCGGCTATCGCTGCGAGCGGCAAAGGGGCGGGAATAGGGCTTGCGCGGGCCGGAATCGGAATCGCGGCGGACGGGCGGTCCCCAGCCGGTGCGTTCGCCGGAGCGTTCTCCGTAGCGATCGCCGGAGCGATCAGACGGTCCGCGTTGCTCGCGGCTATACGGGCGATCTTCTCGTGCGCCGTCGCGGGCGTTTTCGCGGGGTTCGCGGCGGACGTACGGTTTAGCGGCCGCGGCGGGGCGCAGGATTTTTTCGCCCGGCGCTTCTGCTTCGGCCGGTGCGCCGGAGGCCGGTTGGGCATCGGCGGCGATCTGCTCATGCGACTGGGCGGAAGCCGCGAGCGGCGTTGCCGAATCGGACGTTGCGGATGCGGAAATTGCGGAGGCGGAGGAGGCGGCTTCTGATGTGACCGATGCCGCAGCTTCGTGCAGCGCGGTCTCCGGTGTCTCCGAAGCTGCGCTTTCCGCCGTGGGCACCACTGCGACCACGGGACGGGCCAGCGGAGGACGCATGGGGCGTCGCTTCGGCTCTTCGATATGCATCGGCGAACCCTGGCGGGAGGCGCGCGCGGCCTTGCTTTCAGCCGCGCGTTCGGCGGCAGCTTCGGCGTGGCGGGCCGCGATATCGGGCATCGCCGCAATTTCATCGGCGAGCCGAACGACCGGCAGCATTTCCTTCACGTCATGCACGCGCACCATGTGGGCGCCGTACAGAATGCAGGCGGTGACGGCGCCGGCGGTGGCGAACATCGTGCCGGTTTCGGTCTCCTGGGCGAGGAAGTGCTTGCGCGAGGGGCCGATCAGGATGGGGCAATCGAGCTGCACGAACTGGCGCAGGTTGGCGATGAGTTCCGAATTCTGCTCCTTGCGCTTGCCGAAGCCGAGGCCGGGATCGATGACGATGCGGGCCTTATCGACGCCGCCGCGGCGCGCGCGGTTGACCGTGGCATCGAGGTCGCGGACGACGGCGCCGGCGGGATCCTGCATGGGCGGGAGCTTGGCCCACGTTTCGGGCGTGCCGCGCATGTGGGAGAGGATCAGGCCGGCGTTGGCGTTGGCGGCGGCTTTGACGATCTCCGGGTCGAAGGTGAGGCCGGTGGGATCGTTGATGATCTGTACACCGTACTCCATGGCGCGCTCGGCGATTTCGGCCTTATAGGTGTCGATGGAAAGCGGCACGTTGATCTTGCCGCGCAGGCGCTTCAGCACGGGCACGAGGCGCTGCCATTCTTCGTCGGCCGAAATGCGGCGGGAACCGGGTTTGGTGGATTCGGCGCCGATATCGATGATGTCTGCGCCCTGCTCTTCGAGTTCGAGGGCGCGTGCGTAGGCGAGGTCGGGGTCGAGGTAACGGCCGCCGTCAGAGAAAGAGTCGGGCGTGATGTTGAGGATCCCCATGATGAGGGTCCGTTCGCCCAGCTGCAATTCAGACTCGCGCAGCTTCCAGTAGTATATTTTTCTGCTCATTTGTTGTGGCGCGTACCAGGGGCACAGCGCCGAGGTGGTATCTACCAGTGTGACACGGATGGAGCGGCGGAGGGCCCGGTAAGGGACAGGGGCCTTGCGGCTCTTCCCGCGCCGGATCGCTTTACGCTTCCAGATCCGCGGTGCCAATGGCGTCGCGCGACGCGTGCCAGACGCGCAACACGCGCACGTGGCGGTCCTCATCGGAAACGTGTCCTCATCGGAAACGTGAAAGATAATGCGGTAAACGCCGTTGCCTTTGCCGAAAAGCAAGTGTCGGGCCGGATAACCTAACTCTTCGGCTTCGGAGATGACAGGACAACGAAGGGGATTGTCGCCGAGGCTGAAAATTGCGTCGAACAACCGAGTGAGCCACCGCTCCGCGTGAAGAGGAGCCGCCTCGCGGGTGCGTTCGAAGGCCGCGTAGACGTCTGCTTCCGCGGGTCCGGCGAGACTAACGCGCCAGGCCATATCTGGCCCGCATCTCCCTGAGAACCTGCGCCGCGGGTTTCAGTTCGCCGCGTTCCGCGCTCGCCATACCATCCTGAATGGCCGCCAGGGTTTCCAGATGATGGAGACTGTCCAGCATGGATTGATAGCTGGCAGCATCCTGCACCACGACCGCGGCCTTACCGTTCACCGTCAGGACTTCCGGCGCGCGCGACTTCTTCAGCCGCGCCAGGTGCGCTTTGTGATTGCGCAGGAAATCGGTCAGCGAGTGGATGTCACGAGTGTCAAGCATCGGGCCCGTCAGTTAATTATATGACGATTATGGGCTGCCGGAGCCCGGCTTACAGCGCCGCGATTACAGCGTCACGCGGCGCCACTGCTTGCCGACCTGGACGAGCAGTTCGCCGCCCGGATCCGGGATGACGAGGTCGGTGACGCGGACGCCGTTGATTTCCACCGAGCCGGCTTTGCGCTTGCGGCTGGCATCGGAGCCGGAGTCGGCAAGGCCGGTGCGGGCGAGCAGTTTTTCCACGTTGAGTCCGTTTGGCACGCGAACGCCGTCCGGCAGCGCGACGACGGGGATATCCGACGGCACTTCCTTCTGCCGTACGACGCGGTTGAACTCTTCGGCGGCGCGGGCGGCGTCGGCGGCGGAGTGGAAGTCGGCGACGATCAGTTTGCCGAGTTCCATCTTGGCGGACATGGGATGGAGGTCGCCGCGGGCGATGCGCTCCTGCATGGCCGAAATTTCCGACATGCTGACGTCGGTCAGCAGTTCGTAGTAGCGGAACATGAGCGAATCGGAAATCTGCATCACTTTGCGGTACATGACTTCGGGCGCTTCGGTGATGCCGATGTAGTTGCCGAGCGACTTCGACATCTTCTTTTCGCCGTCGAGGCCTTCGAGGATCGGCACGGTGGCGACGATCTGCGAGGGCTGGCCGTAGTCCTTCTGCAGTTCGCGGCCCACCAGCAGGTTGAACTTCTGATCGGTGCCGCCCATTTCGACGTCGCATTCGAGCGCCACCGAATCGTAGCCCTGGGCGAGCGGATACAGGAGTTCGTGGACGGAGATGGGAATTCCTTTGGCGAAGCGGTTGTTGAAATCGTCGCGTTCCAGCAGGCGCGCCACGGTGTACCTGCCGCAGAGCCGGATGATGTCCTGGAACGCCATGGGCGTGAGCCATTCGCTGTTGTAGCGGATCTCGGTCTTATCGGGATCGAGGATGCGGAAGACCTGGGACTTGTAGGTTTCGGTATTGGCCTCGATCTCTTCCATGGTGAGCGGCGGACGGGTGGTGTTGCGGCCGCTGGGGTCGCCGATCATGGCCGTGGCCGAACCGATGAGGAAGATGACGCGGTGGCCGAGGTCCTGGAAGTGCTTCATCTTGCGCAGCAGGACGGTGTGGCCGAGGTGGAGATCGGGCGCGGTGGGATCGAAGCCGGCCTTGACGCGCAGGGGCTTCCCTTGTTTTTCGCGCAGCAGAATGCGGTCGCGCAGGTCTTCTTCGCGGATGATTTCGGCGAGACCTTTTCGCAGATAAGTGAGTTGTTCTTCGACTGGCAGGGCCACTGAGGTCAATTGTAACGGGGCGGGTCCGCGAATTGCGTGGCCGGGGGCCCGCGCGCTGTGTTATCCCTATTAAATGGCTGACGAACTGGATCTGCGTGTTCTGCCGGCGGCGACGAGGGATTTTCTCAGTATTTCGCTCGGCGCGGCATGGAAAAGTTTCGGGGCGGCGACGAAGCCTCTGCAAAGTCTGCCGGCCGTGTACGACACGGCCAAACAACTCGTCACCATTCCCGACGATGCCGAGGGAGGCCTGCGGCAGAAGGCCGAGGCGCTCGCCGGCGTCTGGATGGACAAGGGCATGACGCTGCTCAACGACTGCAAAGTGGCAGGCGAAAAATTCACCGAAGGCAAATAGCGCCGCAGCGGAAAATGCCTTCGCGACCGTCGCAATTCACATTGAAAAGGGCCTGCTCTGAATGAAAGAAACGATCCGCAAGATCGAAGCCTTTTCGGGACTCGATGAAAAGCTGCTCAGCAAGATTGCCGCGACGGCGATCACCTGCTCGTACGGGGCGGATGAAACGATCATCCGCGAGGGCGAGGTCGGGATCGGGATGTATTTCATCCTGCGGGGGCGCGTCGGGGTGTTCCGAAATTACTCCGGAAGCGACGTGAGGCTGGGGGAGATTGGCGCCAATGAGTTTGTGGCCGAGATGGCGCTCATCGACGAGAAGCCCCGTTCGGCGAGCGTGGTGACGCTGGAGGAGACCGAGTGCGTGCTCTTCACGCGCGACACGGTCCGTCATCTGCTGGAAAAATATCCTTCTCTCTCCATTCGACTGGTGCGCGTGATGGCCGAGCGGTTGCGGGCGGCGCAGGATCAGCCGCGAACGTCGGCGGCCCAGCCGGCGGCGGTGGCTGCTTCGGGCGCTTCGGGCGCTTCGGGCGCTTCGGGCGAGGATACGGCGGCAGCGGATGCGCAGGCCGCGAGCATGAAAAACGCCATCGAAAAAAAGATGCTGGATATGTTTGAAATGCTCTACACGGCGAAGGCGTTCACGCGATTTTCCGTTGCGATCCTCGGCTGCCCGGTGGAAGGCAGCGGGGCGGACGCGCTGGAGGTGATCCGGGTGGGCGATGTGAAGGCGGTGCTGCTGCCCGCGTCCGGGCCGGTGGAACTGGAGATCGGCGCATACGGAGCCGGGCAGTTCCAGCTGCATGTTTTTCACCCCGCGATGTTCGGCGACAGCGGGCCGCGGGCGCTGCGTTTCGCGCCCGAGCCGATTCAGCCGGACGATCGCTTCACACTGTCGCTGCCCGACGCGGTGCTGACCCGGCATGCGCGTCCGGACGCATCGGCCGGTCAGGTGCTGCCGGTTGCGGAGGCTCTTGCATGAAGCTTGCATTCCCTACCCGACGCGCGGTTTCGCGCACGCTGGCCTGCGATCCGCTGCTGGCATGGGACATACTTTCCGATTACGCGGCGTGGCCGGAGTGGCTGCCGCTGGTTACGCAGGCCACCGAGCGGGCGCGTGAAAAGAACTTCGCGCTGGCCGAGGTCGAGCTGGCGCCGTTTCCCGGCCGCAAGGTCACGATCGAATGCGCGCACGCGCCGGGCACGCGCGTGCTGGCGAAATCGACGATCGGTCAGGATCCGGAATTTATTCTGGACTGGACGGTGGCGCCGGAGGGTGCGGGGCAGTGCCGCGTGACGGTGAAGTGCACGTGGGTTCACACGCCGGCCAACGTGAAAGCCGCGATGGGAGCGGTCGATCCGAACGCGTGGCTGAACGGGCTGGCGGCGCAGGTGGCGTCATACGCGGCCGACGTCAATACGGGCCCGACCGATCCGGCGATTCTGCTGGAAATTCATGAGACCGAGAGCGGGCTGGTCTGCTGGTATCGCGGCCGGAAATACGCTATGACGGAGGCGTCCTAAGCCATGGTGAAGAATACGGTCATTGTGAAGGGCGACCGGGCGGCCACATATCAGATCCTGACCGACTTTTCGAAGTACCTCGAATGGTATCCGGAGTGCGAAAAGTGCGCGGTCATCAGCGTGAACGGCACGGCGACCGACGTCGATATGGTGCTGGGCGGCATGAAGGTGGCGCGCATGGTGCTGCGCTACGACTGCCAGCCGGACGCGGTGACCTACAACATGGTCAGCTCGCCGGATCTGAAGGGCTTCACCGGCAGCTACCGGATCAGCGACAACCCCGACGGAACGCACACGGTGGCGATGGAAGTGGAACTCACCGCCAGCGCGCCGAAGTTCGTCACCGACCGGATGATGAAGAGTTCGCTCGAAAAGCAGGCGAAACAGCTGCAGGACCGGAATGCGAGATTCGCCGGCGCGGGCGGCGCCAGGCCTGCCGCGGCGGCGGGAGCGGCGAGTTCCGCCGCGGCCCCGGCCGCTGCCGCGACAACTGGCGGAACACAACCGGCGGTGCGGGCGAAGCGTCCCCGCTGTCTGCTGCGCGTGCGCAAGACGGGCGAGGGCGTGAGCATCTGGTACGCCGGGGCGGATTACCGCAAGACACCGTAGGGCGCGGCGGAGTGCCGTCAGAGTACCTTGATGCCGTAGCGCTTGAGGCTTGCGTCCACCGTCATGACCGGCATCTTCTCGGCGCGCGCCTGTGCCACCAGCAGCCGGTCGAACGGGTCGCGGTGCAGCGGTGGCAAAGTCTCCAGTTCCGCAAAATGCGCGGGGCGGATCGCCAGCGTGCCGATGCGGTTCTTCTCCAGTTGCTTGAAAATGTAGGGCGCTGCCGGCGCCGGCAGCGGCAGTCTGCCGAGACCCGACTTGATCAGCATCTCCCAGATGCCGCCCACACTGAGCCAGAGTTCGCTCGCGCCGTCCTGCCAGAGCGCGCGATGTTTCTTCGGGAGCCTGGGACTATCGGTGATCGCCCACAGGAAAACGTGCGTATCGACCAGCAGCTTCATTTTTCGAATTCGCCGAGGAGGCGATCCGCGAGCGGGGCGTCGAAATCGTCCGGCACCACAAAGTCGCCTTTAGCCGAGCCCAGCTTACGGCTCACCGGCGCGCCGTCTACCGGCACCAGCCTCACGAGCCGCTTACCGGATTTCATGATGATGATTTCGTCACCCGCCATGGCCTGTTCCAGAAGCCGCGAGAGGTGCGTCTTCGCCTGATGCACGTTCACGTCGAGAACCATGACTATATTTTAGACTAAGTCTGAATCAGAGTTGCTGATTGCCGCGCCCCGGGCTGGCTGCCACTCACAGCCACTGGCGAATTATTCGGCCCGCCCTTTCGCCGTCAAAAGAAAGCACGTCATGAATTCGTCTGCCGGCACTTCGACCGATGGCACTCCCTCAGACTTGCAATTTTACGAATCGCCGAAGCAGTTCTGCCCGCTCCATGGCTCCTGATTTCATCGCCGGACGGCGCAAGTATTCACGCGTCGCTAAACTCAAATCTTGCCCCTGGCTCTCGACACTCCGCTGACCTACCTCAAAGGCGTTGGCCCCGCGCGCGCGGCCATCCTTGCGGCCAAGGGACTGGAGACGATCGAAGATCTGCTTTACTACTTCCCGTTTCGCTACGAGGACCGCTCCAACCTCAAGCCCATTTCGAAGCTGGCGCCGGGCGAACTGGCCACCGTGATCTGCGAGGTTCGCTCCGCGAAAGTGGCCGGCTTCCGCCGCCGCGCGCTGGGCCTGTTCGAAGCTGAATTCACCGATTCCTCCGGCGCCACATTGCTCGGCAAATGGTTCCACGGGGCGTGGCTGGCCGACCGCCTCACGCCCGGCGCGCGCGTGGCGCTGTTCGGCAAGATCGAACTGGACAGCTACCGCGGCGAGTTGCTGATGATGCATCCGGAAACGGAACTGCTCAGCGGCGATGACGAAGACGGCGACAACTCGCTCCACACAGGGCGCATCGTGCCCGTGTATGAAGCCGCCGGCAAGATCAGCCCGCGGACGCTGCGGACGCTGCTGGCGCGCGCCGTCGACGAGATGCCGGAACTGGACGATCAACTGCCGAAGGAGATCGTCCACCGCCTGAAATTTCCCTCGCTCACCGATGCCATTCGGGGCGCGCACTTCCCGCCCGCGGGAACGCCCATCCACATCCTGAACGAATTCCGTTCGCCCGCGCAGTTCCGGCTGATCTTCGAAGAGTTCTTCTGGCTCGAATGCGGCCTCGAAATCAAGCGGCGCAAAGCCCGCGAGATGCCCGGCATCGGCTTCCAGCTCACCGATCAGGTACGCGAGCAAATCAAGAAACTGCTGCCGTTCAAGCCGACCGGCGCGCAGAAGCGCGTGCTGGGCGAGATTGCGGCGGATATGGCGCATCCGAGCCCCATGCACCGTCTGCTGCAGGGCGATGTGGGTTCGGGCAAGACGATCGTCGCGGCGGAAGCGGCGGTCATCGCGATTGAGAACGGCTACCAGGTGGCCCTGCTCGCTCCGACGGAAATTCTCGCCACGCAGCATTACTTCTCGCTGAAACCGCTGCTGCAGAAACTCGGTGTGCCGGTGGCGCTGCTGACCGGCTCCACGCCGGCACGCGAGAAGGCGAAGCTGAAAGACATGCTGCGGGCGGGGATGGTTCCGGTTTCGATCGGCACGCATGCGCTGATCGAAAAGGACGTGGAATTTCAAAAGCTCGGCCTCGTGATCATCGACGAGCAGCATCGATTCGGCGTGATGCAGCGACTGGGCCTCGTGCAGAAAGGCGTTGCGCCCGATGTGCTTGTGATGACCGCCACGCCGATTCCGCGCACGCTCGCGATGACGCTGTACGGCGACCTCGATGTTTCGGTGATCGACGAGATGCCGCCGGGACGGAAGAAGATCGTCACTCGGCACTTCACGGCCGATCAGGTGGAACTGGCCTACAGCGCGGTGAAGCGCGAGATCGATCTGGGGCGGCAGGCGTATGTGGTGTATCCGGTCATTGAGGAATCGGAGACGCAGGCGATGAAAGCGGCGCAGCAGATGTACGAGCATCTTTCGCGCGAAGTCTTTCCCGATGTCGCGGTGGGACTGCTGCACGGGCGGCTCGGCGCGGCGGAAAAAGAAGCCGCGATGGAAGCATTCAAGAGCGGCCGCACGAAGATTCTGGTTTCGACGACGGTGATTGAAGTCGGCGTCGATGTGCCGAACGCCACGGTGATGGTGGTGGAGCAGGCCGAGCGATTCGGACTTTCGCAGCTTCATCAGTTGCGCGGGCGCGTGGGCCGCGGCGGCGAGCAGAGCTACTGCCTGCTGATCACCGAAAAGCTGAACGACACGGGCAAGGAGCGGATTCGCGCGCTGGTGGAATCGCAGGACGGCTTCGTGATTGCCGAAATGGATCTGAAGCTGCGCGGCCCGGGCGAGTTTTTCGGGACGAAGCAATCGGGACTGCCGTCGCTGAAGCTGGCCAATATTCTGCGCGACCCCGATATTCTGGCGCACGCGCGCAATGAGGCGCGGGCCTTCGTGGAGCACCCGCCGTCGCACGCCGACTTTGCCGCCGCCGTGGCGTACATCCGGGGCCACTGGCAGAGACGATACGGTTTGGTACAGGTGTAACTATGCGCGTGATTGCCGGAGAGTTCCGTTCGAGAAAACTGCAGTCGATGCCCGGCACGGAGGTGCGGCCGACGCCGGACCGGCTGCGGGAGACGCTGTTCAACATTCTGGCGGCGGAGATGCCGGGCGCGGTGTTTGTGGACGCGTATGCGGGCACGGGGTCGGTCGGGATCGAAGCGCTGAGCCGGGGCGCGCGGCATGTGATTTTCATCGAGAAGGACCGGGCGACGGCGGATCTGATCAAGTCGAACCTGTCTTCGCTGCGGGCGCTGTCGCGGGCGCGCGTGATTTGCGGCAGCGGGGCGATTCACCTGAGCGGAATCGCGGCCGACATTGTGTTTATCGACCCGCCGTATCCGAAGGAAAAGGAATACGCGGCGGCGATGCATGCGCTGGAGAGGAATCCGCCGCGGCTGGTGATCGCGCAGCACTCCATACGTTTCGCGCTGGAGGAAGCATACGGCCCGCTGCGCCGCACCCGTTACCTCAGGCAAAGCGACAACGCGCTGAGCTTCTATAAGCCGCGTTCGGAGACAGCACAGGCGGAGACACCACGGGCGGAGACGACCCAGGCGGAGACGACCCAGGTGGAGACGACCCAGGTGGAGACGGCCCAGGCGGAGACGCCCGCGGATTAGTGCGGCGTGCCGCCGCCGACGGGCGGGCTGGGAACTATGCCCCCGCCCCCGATTGGCGCGCTCGGCACGATGCCGCCGGGAGCAGTCGGCGCAGTCGAGGTAGCGCCGGTAGAGCCAGGATCTGTGGGCAGACCGGGCTGCCCGGTCACAGCCGGGTAGGCGGGATTGGAGCCCTGATCGCCGGGCGACGGTTGCGTCGCCGGGTAGTTGACCGGCGGAACGGGCGGAAGACCGGGTGCGAATCCCGGACTGACCGCGGGCTGCGGAGCAGCCGGCACGCCGGTTTGCGGGAACACATTGCCGGGCTGCGGCGCAACAGTTCCCTGTGGAACATAGCTGCTCACGGGCGGCGGGGGACTCGCCGGAGCAGGCGTGCCGGCGGCGCCAGGCGTTGCGTTCGGCGTCGAGGTCGGCGCGCCTCCGCCACCCACACCCTGGCGGCTCTTGTCCTGCGTCACGTCATAGACGAATTCCCACTCGTTATACGCCGTGCGGTCGCGATAGATCTTGATGCCTTCGCGCTCGCGTTTGCTGGCGACACCGGCGAGGCCGCCACCGATGGTCTGGCCCTGCGTCGGCGCCGCGACCGAACCGGCAGCAACCGACCCACCGAGGCCGGCCGTCGCCGCACCCTGCGCCGGGAGAGCATTGCCGAACTGGTCTACGGGCGCGGCGCCGGTTGGCGGGCCCAGTGTCGTGCCGCCTGCCTGGTTGAATGGGTTGGCCCGGGGCGTGGTGAGGATCTGATTGATCAGGTTCGAAGCCGCCGAGCCTGCCTGCACCGGCGCCTGGCCATAGTTCTGCTGCTGCGCGCCGGACGGGAACTGAATTCCAGGCGGCAAGCCGAACTGGCCGGCAGCGGCCGGCGGCTGCCCGTTTGCCACCGCCTGACCGGGCTGGCCCGCAGCCTGGCCCGGCGCATTGTAGCCATTCGGGATGCCGGACGCGCCGTTCGGAATCGCCGCCGGAACGCCGCTCGGCACACCATTGGGAATGCCGTTGGGAATGCCGTTCTGCAGCCCGCTGGTGGCGCCGTTCGGAATGGCGCCGGAGACGTACTGGAGGTTGCCCGGTTCGGTCCCCTGCATGACTCCGGTCGGCGTGCCGCCGGGCGCGCCACCCGCGTCGCCAGGCCGATGCCGCGTGGCGAGGTTGCCGCCCTGCGCGTTCGGATCGGCCGTGGTGCCGCCGATCTGCTGCAGTTCGGTGATAAAGTTCTGCGGGCCCGACTGGTCGCCGGACTTCTTCTTGTTGTAAACCAGCGAATCGGTAAAGACGCCGCCCGGGCCCACGTGAATCAGACGCCACTCGTCTTTGCCCGTCATCGGGTCTTTGAAGCGGCGGCGCAGGTAGCGCTGGCCGGCGGACTTATCGAGTGCGTCGAGGTCGGGCGGGAAGCGGTTGTTCTTGCGGACGTAGAGGGTGATGGCGCGCTGGTACTGCTCGCCGCGATCGATCAGCAGCTGTTCCTGCAGGCGCTGCGCTTCAAAGGCCACCGAAGGCAGTTCGTTGTAGAGCATGATGGCCACCGCCGCCGCCATCACGTACACGAGCAGCAGCGCGTAGCCGGATTCGGAACCGCGCAGCCGCCGCTGCCTCGTCATGCCGGCGCGCCTTCTTCGAGCTTGAGCGTCTGCGTGCTTTTAAACTGCGTGTCTTCCACCTCGATGGTATTGACCCCGATGCGCACCACGCGGTAGCGGCCCTTCTTCACCACGTCGTTTTCTCCGGCGATGATAATGTCGTCGCCATCGAGCAGAAACGCCTGTTTGCGGCCGTCCTTCTTCGACACTTTGAAGCCGTAATATTTGAACGTCATCGGCGGCGCCTGGGGAGCAGGCGGCGGGCCGGAAGCGACGGGCGGCGCCGGAGCCGCGACCGGCGGCCGGTTGATCGGAATCGTCGGCGGATTCTTCGGCAGTTCGACCGGCTTGGGCGGCGCCTGCGCGGAGCCGTACTGGAAGACGTTGCGCGACGCGCCGGCGAGTTCCACGCTCTGCACCCTGGCCAGCAGATCGAGCCGCAGATTGGGGTCGATGGTCGCCGGATCCGGCTTGTCTTCCGGACGCGCGTAGCCCTGGCGTGGCTTGAATTCCGATACGGCGCTGCTCTTCTGCTCGCGCCGCCGCGAAGGCGAACCGGCGCTGTCCGGCGAAAGCGGCAGCGGACCCGGGGCGACCGGCGTCTGCGTTGCCATCCGAGTTGCCGGCGCTGCCGACGGGCTGACCGCGGCGCGCGGCGCGGGAACATCCGCATCGCCCTGAAAGACGTTGATGTACAGGATGACCGCGGCCACCGCGAGCAGCGCGCAGAGGATCGCGACTTTTTTCGGTTCAGCGCCTAAGGTCATAGCCCGCCCGTATCGTCCTTGATAAAAGCGTTCAGCTTCAGATTCACGCTCAGGATGTCGCCCTTCGGCTGCGGCGTGGCCTGCATGCTTTCGATGATGAGGAAGCGCGGCGAACGGTCGAGCGCGTTGACGAACTTCACCAGCTGCGCGTAGCCGCCTTCGAAGTTGATCGAGACGGTCATCATGGAGAGATCGTCGGAGCCTTCAATGGGGTCGAGCGGCGCGATGGTCCACTCCTCGGCCTTCATGCCCGCGTTCTTCGCCATGTCGGTAATCTCGCTGATGATGGCGGAGTACGTGTGCCGGCGCGTGGTGAAGTAGCTGGCGAGAAAGGTATCGCCGTCCGACTTGCCTTTGCCAATATTGGACGAAAGGAGGCGGCTGCGCATGAGCCGCGTCTGATCGGTCTGCAGCCGCGCGCGGGCGGCGGCCAGCTGCTGATCGAGCGCTTCGGGGGAGGCGCCGAAAAGGTTGAAGGCGATGGCGGCGACGGCGAGGTTGGCGGCGAGCAGCAGGCCAAGCGCGGCGCGCACGAGGAAGCGCGGTTCTTTCCAGGCGTCGCCCTTCAGCAATGCGTCGCCCTTTGCCAGTGAAATGCCGCGCAGATTAAAGCTTTTGAGCATAATTCACCGATAAGCGATAGCGATAAAATGCGTCCGTCTGGGTGGGCGGCGTGATGCCGCTCACCGCGGTGGAGCCGAAAACATCCGAGCCTTCGAGTTTGGCGATGAAGGCGATGACCGGCTCGGGCGTGTCGGCCGCCACGGTCATGTCGAGGAACAGCTCGTTGCGCGCATTCACCTGCGGGCGAACCGCCACGAGGCGTACGTTGGGCGGCAGAACCGTTTCAAGGTCGGCAAAGATGCGCGTCCAGCTGATCGACTTGCGGGCGATCAGCGCGTTCAGCAGCACGTTGCGGTCGAGCACGGCGCTGTAGCCGGGCAGGCGCATCTGCGCGTCCAGTTTGGTCTGCTCCTGGCGAATCCTGACTAGCTGCGCATTGATGCGCGTCAGCGCCAGTTGCGTGTCCGCCGTCTGCCGCCGCTCGGCGACCGAGAGCGAGATGAGCACGCCGAGCGTGACCAGCAGCAGCAGCGCAGCGAAGGCGGAGCCGATGAGCACGGGGCGGTCCCGGCGAAACGGCTGGCTCGAAAGATTGACCGGAACTCTCACGCGGCCACCTTCTGCCCGGCTGCGGCTTTACCGGCTGCGGCTCTAACGGCGGCGGGCGCCAGCGACCGCAGGTAACCGGCGAGGCCCGGCCACTCCTCGTCCACCGGCAGGGCGGGCAGGTCCAGTTCAACAGAGAGGCGCGTGGCGGCGGTTGCGGCGTCATCTCCAAAACCCGCCAGATAGAGGCTCGCGGGGCGCACTCCGCTCTGATCTTCAATAAATGCCAGCGTGGAATATATGTCGGCGGAAATCTCCTCCAGCGGATCGGCGGACTCGGTCAGTTCCAGCGTTCGCGCGATGCGGACGATTCCCTCATTCACCGCCACTACGGTCAGCACGCCGGGCGCGCGGCGGGCGACGACGTACGATCCGGCATCCGGCAACAGATCGAGCAGCGCGAGCGAGGAGACCGTCACGAGGCCCGGCAGCAGTCCGGCGGCGCGAAACGCAGCTTCGTAGTGTGCCACGATTTCCATCGGCGCCAGCGCCACCAGCACGTGCTTGCCGTCCTGCGGGAAGTACGACAGCGCCGCTTCATCCACGTCGAACGGCACGCTCTTGCGCAGCCGGAAATTCAGCAGGGAGCGGCGTTCTTCTTCCTTTTCCGGCAGGCTGTCGAAATCGAGCACGGAAACCCGCACCGCGTGATCGGGCAGAATGATCGCGGCTCTGCGTCCCTTTTTCCCGGCCGGCAGAAGCCGGCGCACGGCATCGGCAAAAGCGGCGGGGCTGAGCACATTTTCTTTCACCGGCGAGGGCTCCAGCACTCCCGGCGCGAGCGGCACCTGCTGCAGCGACGCCGGCGGCCGCGTGCGCGACATCGCGATGCCGTCCGCCGCAATCTCGAAGACGAACTCCGGCGGCGGGTCTTTGAAGATGCCGAGTATGGAATCGAGCGCGCTCATTCGGTTCCTCTATTCAATGAACGTCACCTTGTTGATTTCCTTCAGCGTGGTAATGCCCTGCCGCACTTTTTCCACGGCCGATTCGCGCAGGAACGTCATCCCTTCTTCCCGTGCGAGGCGTTTAATTTCCGAAGTGGGCCGCCGGTCCAGAATCAGCTCCCGGATCCGGTCGCTCAGATCCAGCAGTTCGTGGATCGCGGTGCGGCCGCGAAAGCCCGTGCCGCCGCATTCAAAGCAGCCGGTGCCTTCCATCAGCTCCAGCCGCCGCCACTCATCGGGATTGAGCCCGCTTTCCACAAACAGGGAATCCGGATACCGCACCGGCTTCCGGCAGTGCTCGCAGTTGACGCGCACAAGGCGCTGCGCGAGGATGCAGTTCAGCGCCGAGACGAAGTTATACGCTTCGACGCCGATATTCAGGAAGCGCCCCAGCACGTCGACCACATTGTTGGCGTGGACCGTGGTGAATACCAGATGCCCGGTCAGCGCCGAGTTGATGGCGATCTGCGCCGTCTCCTGATCGCGGATTTCGCCGACCATGATCTTGTCCGGATCGTGCCGCAGAATCGACCGCAGACCGCGCGCAAACGTCAGGCCCTTCTTCTCGTTCACCGGAATCTGCGTGATGCCCTTCAGCTGATACTCCACCGGGTCTTCGATGGTGATGATCTTGTCTTCGTCGTTCTTGATCTCGCTCAGCGCGGCGTAGAGCGTGGTGGTCTTGCCCGAGCCGGTGGGGCCGGTCACCAGCACCATCCCGTAGGGTTCGGCGATGTAGCGGCGGAACTTGGTGAGATCGGATTCGCTGAAGCCCACCACGTCGAGCGAGAGCTTGGCGAACTTTTCGCTCATCGACTCTTTATCGAGCACGCGCAGAACGGCGTCTTCGCCGTAGATGGTCGGCATGATCGAGACGCGGAAATCGATGAGCCGGTTCTTGTAGCGCACGCGGAAACGGCCGTCCTGCGGGACGCGGCGCTCGGCGATATCGAGCTCGCTCATGATCTTGATGCGCGAAATGATGGTGGAGTGCCAGTCGCGCGCAATGGGCGGCATGGCGTAATGCAGGACGCCGTCGATCCGGTACTTGATGACCACTTCCTGATCGCGCGATTCGATGTGGATGTCCGACGCACGGCGTTCGAGCGCGTTGAAGATGGTGGTATCGACCAGCTTGATGACCGGCGCGATGTCGCTGTCTACGGCGGCAAGCCGGTCGATGGAGAGCGTTTCGTCGGGATTGTCTTCGTCGCCGACCACATCGAGCGCGAAGCCTTCGGTGACCTCTTCGAGAACACGCTGCGACTGTTCGGTCTTCTTCAGCAGGTCGGAGATCTGCGACGGCGTGGCGACCTTGACGCGCAGCTTCTTGTGCAGCAGCAGGCTGAGTTCGTCGATGGTGTTGAGGTTGCGCGGGTCGGCGAGGGCGATCTCGAGGGTTCCGTTCTGCGCCTTGAGGGGCACGAAGTTGTAGCGGAACATGAGGTCGACCGGGATGGAGCGGAACAGATCGTGGTCGATGGAGCCGTCGCGCAGGTCGACGAAGTCGCAGCGGTAGCGGGTGGCGGCGGTCTTCGCCTTTTCGATCTCCGCGGCATGGGCCGCGCCGCTGGCGGGCAGCTCGGGCAGGGCGGATTTGGGCGCGTCGGGTGTCATAAGACGCACGGGGGCGAAAACACGGTCACAACTGATTGACGTCCGGGAGGGTGGATTCGTGGAGAGAAACTACAGGCGCAGAAGTAAGGTTCGCCAGGCGCTTTCTCCAGCAGGGTTCCGATCCCCGGCCGCAGCGCGCTTTTTTCCAGATATTCGCGATCGAGTCCGGCACCGCAGCTGCGTAAAATCCCCTGAATATCGCGCCATTGCACCTCGGACACCCCGCCGCAGGCAGGCGGCGAAATGCAAGCGAGGCAATGCTACCGGATCGTATCTGCCCCGATCCGCGTCAGCGGATCGTATCAGCCCCGATCCGCGTCAGCGGATCGTATCAGCAAGCGAAAAGATCGGCAAGTACAGCGCAATCAACACGAAGGCGACAAACATCCCCATGAAGATCATGATCGCCGGCTCAATCAGGCTCAGCACCGCCGTCATTTTCGTATTCACGTCGTCCTCGTAAAACTCGGCGACGCTGGTCAGCATGGCCGGCAGCGCGCCGGTCGATTCGCCGACTTCGATCATATCCACCGAAAGCCGGGGAAAGATGCCGGTTTTAGCCAAAGAGCCGGACAGCGTCTGCCCTTCCCGCACATTCTGGCCGGCCTTATCCAGCGTCTTGCGCAGCAGCGGCGTGCCCAGCGAATCGGCCGCCGTTTCGAGGCCCTGGATCAGCGGGATGCCGCCCGTCAGCAGCGTGCTCAGCACGCGGGAAAACTGCGCCACCTGGTATTTGATCCAGATGTCGCCAAACAGCGGCACTTTGACCTTGATGCGGTCGATCTGCTCCTGCGCCGCCTCGCTGCGGGACCAGAAGTAGAAGAGCGCGCCCAGCCCCGCCAGCACGGCCGCGTAAATCGCCACGTACTGCCGCGCCTGCGTGCCGATGGCGATCAGGTACAGCGTAATGGTGGGCAACTGCGCCGACATGCTGGAATACAGCGTCGCGAAGCTGGGCACCACGTAGGTGATCAGGAAGACCATCAGCAAAATCACCAGCACGATCAGCACGCATGGATACATCAGCGAAACCAGCACCTTTTTCCGCACCGCCAGCGCCAGCTTCTGGTACAGGATGAAGCGCTCAATCACCTCCACCAGGCTGCCGGATTTTTCGCCCGCCATGACCGTGGTGACGTAAATCTTGGGGAAAATGCCCTGCTTGCGGAAGGCCTCCGACAGCAGCTCGCCCTTCCGCACATCCTCGCGCACGGCATTGATATAGGGGCGCAGCTTCGTATCGGTCAGCCGGTCGGTCAGCAGTTCCAGCGACTTCAGGATCGGCAACCCGGCGCGAATCAGCGTCACAAACTGCTGGTTGAAGATCAGGAACTTTTCGAGATTGATCTTCCGCTGGCGCCCCGGCAGCGCGATGTCGCCCGACAGGCTGATTCCGGCGCGGTTCGCTTTCACCGAATACACCAGAAAGCCCTGGCGCGTGTAGCGTTCGCGGACTTCCTGCGCCGTCGCCCCCTGCGCCGTCTGGCTGTGGACGACGCCCGATGCGTCGGCGTATTTGGCGATGAAATCGGCCACCCTACTGCTCCGCCTCCACGATCTCCGCGCCCGGAGGAGCGTGGAAGACAAACAGGGCGGCGGCTACCGGCGCGTTCATCTGCTCGCCGGTGAAGGTGAAATCGAGCTTCGACTGATCCTGGCCGGTGACACGAACGCGGCGGATCGCGCCATCCGCGGCGGCCAGAAACTCAACGCGCGTGTACGCCAGATTCTGCGACTTCGGATTCGCCGTCACCCAGATGGCATCCCCTTCCGGCCGGCTTTCGAACGACCGGAAATCGCGGGCGAAATCCAGCTTGCCCAGCAGGAAGGCGAGCGGCGCGCGCATGTCGTCGGTTTCCCGCAGCTTTGCCTTCTCCACGCGGCCGTCTTCGGGAGTGTAGAGCCAGGTCTGCTTACCGTCGGAAAGGAAGACTTTGCCGGCCGGAGCGGCGTACTCCCAGCGCATCCGGCCCGGCTTGCGCAGATAAAGCGTGCCGGATTCGCTCTGCGGCGGGCGGCGCGAAGTACTGTAAACCTCTGAAAACGTGAGCTTCAGCGACCGCGCGTGGTTGTAGCGCGCCTCAATGCGGTGCAGCAGCGCGGAAATATCCGCGGGCGGCGATCCCGCCTGCGCCGCCATCATGCTCACCGCCGCCACAAAGGCCGCCAGTCCTGTCACAATTGCTTGACGCCACGGCGGGGCGGAACGTGCAGAAGGAGGAAACGGTGCGTGACCGCTCAGGCGGCCGGGTGCCACGCCTCGCGCCTGATTCCGGCCCTGGCGATGTACTTACGTTTACCGCGGATGGCCCGCGCCCGCCTGCAACGTATAATTGGAACATCCGCCGCACTCGGGCACTGACATTTTCCGCTTTTCGCCGCGACCCCGCGAGGCAGCAAAGCATCCGTTAACCTAAGCGCCGCCAACACTTCATACCATGCCGGAAACCGCCGAAGCCCCCGCTCAATCCGCCGGAAGCAGCGCCCATTCCGCCAATGCCGCGGCTGTGGAAAAACGTTCTTTCGTGGCGCAGCATCCCCTCAAATTCATTGTTTTCCTGATTGTGCTCGCCGCCGCGGCCATCGGCGGCTACCGCTTCTGGCTGTACCTCGGCTCCTACGAATCCACAGACGATGCGCAGATCGATGGCGACATTTACGCCATCACCAGCCGCATCTCCGGCACCGTCAAGTCGGTCGGCGTTCAGGACAACCAGCTGGCGAAATCCGGCCAGCTTCTGGTCGAGCTCGACCCCACCGATTACCAGCTGGCCGTGGACCAGGCCCGCGCCGCCGTGACGGAATCGCGCAGCCAGATCGCCATTGCGCGGCCCGCCGTGCCGATCACGTCCGTCACCACCGAATCGACCATTTCCAATTCGGCCTCCGATATCGCCGGCGCCCGCGCCGCCATCGCCGCCGCGCAACGCACTTATGACGCGGCGCAGCGCGAAGTCGACGCCGCCCAGGCCGATATCCGCCGGGCCGAGGCCGATGCCGCCAAAGCGCAGGCCGACCTGGTCCGCTACAAGCAGCTCGTCGATAAAGACGAGATCAGCCGCCAGCAGTACGATCAGGCCGAGGCCAGCGCGCGCGCCGCCATCGCCGGCGTCGAGTCGAAAAAGGCACTGGCCGAATCCCGAAAGGCGGCAGCGGAATCCGCCGCGCGCGTAATTGAAGAAGCCCAGGCGCGTCTCACCCAGGCCCAGAACCGCCAGGCGGAGGCGCAGCGCAACCGGCCGCAGGAGATCGCGGTGCAGAACGCCATTGTGACGGGACGCGAGGCGACGGCGGCACATCAGCAGACGCTGCTCGAATCGGCCCTGCAGAATCTCTCGTACGCGAAGATTCTGGCACCGGTGGATGGCATCGTCGGTAAGAAGAACGTGGAACCGGGCCAGCAGGTGTCGGCCGGGCAGCAGCTCATGGCCGTTGTTTCGATCTCGAACCTCTGGGTAACGGCGAACTTCAAAGAGACGCAGCTCAAAGCCATGCACCCCGGTCAGCGGGCCACCATTCACGTGGATGCCTACGACAAGGATTTCGACGGCGAAGTGGAAAGCGTGGCCGGAGCCAGCGGCGCGCGTTTCAGCCTCCTGCCGCCGGAAAACGCCACCGGCAACTACGTGAAAGTGGTGCAGCGCGTGCCTGTGCGGATTCGCATCAAAGACGGCCAGGATCCGAACCATCTGCTGCGCCCCGGTATGAGCGTGGAACCGCAGGTCTGGCTGGATTCGAAGTAAAGCCGGACGGGCGCTGCTTTACACGAACACTGCTTTACACGAACGCTGCTTTAAAGCAGCGCTGCTTTACACGAGCACGGTGAAGGCGGATTCGGTGCGCTGCACCGGGCGGTAGAGCGTATCGCGCTCCACGGGCGTGCGGCCGGCGAGGCGGATCAGGCGCAGCAGGTCGCCGCGACGCATCGATTGCGATACCGTCGACCCGGCATCGTGGTAAATCTTCTCTTCCACAATCGTGCCGTCGATGTCATTGGCGCCGAAACGCTGGGCGACCTGCGCCACGGCCGGCGTCATCATCACCCAGTAGGCCTTGATGTGCGGAATATTGTCGAGCATCAGCCGTGAAATCGCGATGTTCTTCAGATCGTCGAAGCCGGTGGTCTTCGGAATGTGCGAAAGCGCCGTGTTTTCCGGATGGAAGGCCAGAGGAATGAAGGTGACGAAGCCTTTCGTCTCATCCTGCAGGGCGCGCAGCCGGACCAGATGGTCGACCCGGTCCTCCTCGTTTTCGAGGTGGCCGTAAAGCATCGTGCAGTTGGAATGCAGACCGAGCGAGTGGGCGATACGGGCCGTTTCCAGCCATTCGTCGCCAGTGAGCTTATGGTCGCAGATGATGCGGCGGACCCGGTCGGCGAACACCTCCGCGCCACCGCCCGGCATCGAATCCATGCCCGCGTCGCGCAGCCGTTCCAGAACCTCGCGCACGCTCAGCTTTTCGCGGCGGGCGAAGTAACCGATTTCGACCATCGTAAACGCCTTCAGATGGCAGTCCGGATAGCGTTCCTTCAGGCCGCGCAGCATCTGGCAGAACCAGTCCAGCGTGAGTTCCGGATGCAGGCCGCCGACGATGTGAAATTCCGTGATCGCCTCGCTCCAGCCCTTGCCGGCCACTTCCCACACCTGTTCGAGCGACATGGTGTACGAGTTCGGATCGCGCTTCTGCTTGCCGAACGCACAAAGGCGGCAGGCGGAAACGCAGACATCGGTGGGATTGATGTGGCGGTTGACGTTGAAGTACGTGGTGTCGCCGTGCAGCCGCTCGCGCACGATATTGGCGAGGTAGCCGAGGCCGAGCAGGTCGCCCGAACGATAAAGCGTCAGGCCGTCTTCGTAAGACAGGCGCTCGCCGGCTTCCACTTTGTCGCGGAGCGGGAGCAGACGGCGGTCTTCAAACTGAACTGGCATGGAAGTAAATATCGGCTGCCCAAAACACGAAGAATAGCACGCTGACCCAGCCGTTCATGGTGAAGAAAGCGGCGTTGACGCGCGAAAAGTCGGTCGGCTTCACCAGGCCGTGCTCGTAAATCAGGAGCGCGGCCACCGCCACAATGCCGGCTATCGCAATCGCTCCGAGGTGCAGCAGCCAGACCAGCAGCAGCAGACTCGCGATCATCAGCACATGCAGCACGCGGGCGACGCGCAGCGCTCCGGCAAGGCCGAGGAAGCGCGGAATACTGTGCAGCCCGGCGTCGCTGTCGAACTCGTAATCCTGGCAGGAGTAGATGATGTCGAAGCCGGCGGTCCAGAACGTGACCGCCGCCGTCAGCAGCAGGATGCGCGCATCGAGCGAACCCCGCACCGCAATCCACGCGGCCGCCGGCGCGATGCCCAGCGCAAAACCGAGCACCAGATGGGCGAATCGCGTGAAGCGCTTGGTGAACGAATAGACGAAAACCACGCCCAGTGCGAGCGGCGCGAGGCGCAGACAAAGCTGGTTCAGCTCCCACGAGGCGAAGAAGAACAGGAGGCTGGAGGCGATGGTGAAACCCCAGCCGAAGCTGCGCGAAAGCAGGCCCGCCGGGATGTGGCGGATCTTCGTCCGCGGGTTGCGCGCGTCGATGTCGGCATCCACCAGCCGGTTGAACGCCATCGCCGCCGAACGCGCGCTGACCATGGCGACCACGATCCAGAGCAGTTTCCAGCCCGGGCGGTCGACGTGGAACGCGCTTTCGCGCAGCGCCAGCAGCGCGCCGGTGAGCGCGAAGGGCAGAGCGAAAACCGAGTGCTCGAACTTGATCATGTCGAGCGTGAGCCGCAGTCGCTTTAAGAACATGGGCGGAGGCGCTTTAAAAACATGGGCGAGGAAGATACCATTTTAGGGGATGAATGAAGACCAGTTGAGGCGCCTGCTCGAAGATGTGCGCAGCGGAGCGGCCGGCGTCGATGCCGCCATCGACCGCATGCGCCACATGCCGTTTGAAGATCTCGGCTTCGCCAAGGTCGATCACCACCGCGCGCTGCGGCACGGCATGCCGGAGGTGATCTTCGGCCTCGGCAAGACGGCGGAACACGTGGTGGCCATCGCCGGCAAACTGCTGGACCGCGGCGGCAACGTGCTGATCACGCGAACCACGCCCGAAATGGCGGCGCGCGTCGAGCGCGAACTGCCGGGCGGCGAATATTTTCCGATGTCCGGCGCGATCCGCTACTGGCGGGACCGCACCATGCGCGGCAAGGGAACCATCGCGGTGGTGTGCGCCGGAACCAGCGATATTCCGGTTGCCGAAGAAGCGCGCGTCACCGCGGAGGTGATGGGCAATGAAGTGGACGCCATCCACGACATCGGCGTGGCGGGCATCCACCGGCTGCTGAGCCACAGCGAACGGATCACGTCGGCGCGCGTGGTGGTGGTGTGCGCCGGGATGGAAGGGGCGCTGCCGAGCGCGGTGGGCGGCATGGTTTCGGTGCCGGTCATCGCGGTGCCGACGAGCGTTGGCTACGGGGCGAGCTTCAACGGCCTCGCCGCGCTGCTCGGCATGCTGAACAGCTGCGCCAGCAACGTGACCGTGGTGAACATCGACAACGGCTTCGGCGCCGGCTACGTGGCGAGCCTGATCAACCGGCTGTAAAAAGCCGCGCGACCGAAGCCGGCTACAGCCCCTTCTTCTTCCAGCCCTCTTTCAGCACCTGCCGCGCACGGCCCACCGCCAGCGACCGCGCCGGCACATTGTGGGTAATCGTGCTCCCCGCCCCGATGTACGCGCCGTCGGCAATCTCAAGGGGCGCCACCAGCGTCGAGTTGCTGCCGATGAACGCGCCGTCGCCGATCACCGTCGCGTGCTTGTTCCTGCCGTCGTAATTGCACGTGATGGTACCGGCGCCGATATTCGATTTCGCGCCGATCACCGAATCGCCGAGATACGCCAGATGCATCGACTTCGAACCCGCGCCGAGCTTCGTCTTCTTCAGTTCAACGAAGTTGCCCACGTGCGCGCCCGCCCCCAGATGCGCATCCATGCGGAGCCGCGCGAACGGGCCGGCATGCGCGCCGGCATCGAGGCGCGACGACGAAATCAGCGTGAACGGGAAGACTTCCGCCTCATCGCCCAGCACGGAAGAATGAATGATGGAGCACGCGCCGATGTGGCAGTTCTCGCCGATCACGCTGTCGCCGGTAATCTGCGCGAACGGGCCGATCACGGTATCGGCGCCAACCTGCACGCCGGAATCGATGGTCACCGTTTCGGGCTTTTCGATCGTCACGCCGGCCAGCATCAGCTCCCGCACCTTGCGCTCGCGGAAGATGCGGTCGGCGGCGGCCAGTTCCACTTTGTTGTTGATGCCGAGCAACCCGCTCGAGTCGGCAATTTTGTGGGCTTCCACGCGGCGGCCGGCACGGATCAGAATCGCCACCATGTCCGTCAGGTAGTATTCGCGCGCGGGATTTTCATTGCGGATTTCGTGCACGTGGCGCCAGAAGGCCTTCGCGTCGAACGAGTAGACGCCGGAGTTGATCTCGCGAACCGCGCGCTGCTCCGGCGTGGCGTCGCGATGCTCCACGATTTCGCGCACCGAGCCATCGGCGTTGCGGATGATGCGGCCGTAGCCGGTGGGGTCGTCAAGATCCGTCGTGAGCAGCGTGGCGCCGGCCCCGGAGCGCTGCTGCGATTCGGCGAGACCGGCCAGGGCTTCGGAGCGGATCAGCGGGCAATCGCCCATGCAGACCACGAGGCTGCCGCCGAGTCCGGAAAGTTCCGCTTCGCCGCACATCAGCGCGTGACCGGTGCCGAGTTGCTCGGTCTGGTGGATCACCCCGACGCCGGCGGCCTCGACCTCGGCGCGCACGGCTTCGGCCTGGTGGCCAACCACGACGAAGATGCGCCCGGGCGGCGCGATTTCAAGCGCGGCATCGATGGCGTGACGCACCAGCGTCTTGCCACCGGCGCGGTGAAGCACCTTGGCCTTGCGGGATTTCATGCGGGTTCCCTGCCCCGCGGCGAGTATGACGACGGCGGTGTCGTGAAGCATCTGACTCCAGTTTCGCAAGTCGCGGGGCCGTCGCGATAGTGCCTCCGGTTAGCGCGGTGAGTAGCCCGGGGCCATGCGCCGTTTCCGGCCTTGCAGCGCCGGAGCGCCCGCCTCTGCCTCCGGATATCGCCTTCTCATCGAACCGGCTTACTTTGCCGCCAAAATGATAGTCTTGACTAGTGCCTGTTGAACCCGAGTTGCTCGATCTTTTAGCGTGTCCCGTTCACGGCGAATCCCTGCGCGAGACGGACAAGGGTCTTGCCTGTCCCCGCGGGCACGAGTATCCGGTGATCGACGGCGTGCCCGTCTTTCTCGACGAACGGCCTCAGACCATCGGGATCGCCGAACATTCTCTGCGGGCGGCAAAGGCCGGGGCTCACGACGACCCGTATTTCCTCGGCACCATCGGCATCGCGGACCACGAGCGTGCGGAACTCAGCAGGCAACTCAAATCGGCGCCGGAGAGCGGCGTGGATCCCGTCATCTCGCTGCTGGTTGGCGCGACCAATGGGATCGCGTATAAGCATCTGATCGGGACGCTGCAGGATTACCCGATTCCCGACATCCGGCTGCCGGCAGGCAACGGGGCGATTCTGCTGGATATTGGCTGCAATTGGGGACGATGGTCCATTGCCGCCGCACGCAAGGGCTACCGCACGATTGGCATCGATCCGAGCCTCGGCGCGGTGCTCGCCGCCAAACGTCTGGCGGCTAAAATGGGCCTTCCGTGCCGGTTCGTGGTGGGCGATGCGCGGTTTCTGCCGCTGCGCCCGCAGTCGGTCGATGTCGTCTTCTCCTACAGTGTTATTCAGCATTTCAGCCGCGAGGACGCCTCCTCCGCGATCAGGGAAGTCGGCAGGGTCCTGCGGCAAGGCGGCCGCAGTTTAATCCAGATGCCTACCGTGTTTGGGCTGCGCTGCCTGTATCATCAGGCCCGCCGAGGCTTCACCGACGGCAACGGCTTCGACGTCCGGTACTGGACTATTCCGGCGTTGCGGGACTTATTCGGCAAGTGCGTGGGCCCGACGTCATTCTCGGTGGATTGTTTTTTCGGCATCGGCCTGCAGGCGAGCGATTTGCACATGATGCCTCTCCCGCTGAAAGTGATCATCGGCGCCTCCGAGGCGCTGCGCAAGACCAGCCGCTGGCTGCCGCAGCTCCGTTATGTGGCCGACAGTGTCTACGTAGAGAGCGTCAAACCTTAGCGCTGGCTGCTGTTCCGCGCCATGCGCCGTTTCCGGCCTTCCAGCGCCAGATCGGCAACAACCTGCGCCACCGCCGCCGAATTGTGCCGCACTTTGACGCCTTTCCGCAGCAGGTTCGCTTCAATGACGCCAACGCCGAGCGCGCGGATCGCGTCCGCATCGTTCACGATCGGCGCGGCATTTTGCGCGGCGTAACGCGCGCGCAGGGCAGGCGGAATGCGCGTGGTGCTGACGACCGCGTAATCGATCAGCGCGCCGCCGGAGTGGTCGAGCAGCGCCCGCACATGGTCCGACGCGGCGAAGCTCGTCGTCTCACCGGGCTGCGACATCAGGTTGACGAAATACGCTTTCGGCGCGGCGGACTGCCGGATGGCGCGGGCGATCCCTTTCACGAGCAGATTCGGAATGACGCTGGTAAACAGTGACCCCGGGCCGAGCGTGATCAGATCTGCAGCCTCAATGGCCTTCACCGCGTCCCGCACCGGACGCGCGCCCGAGGGAATCATTCGCACCCGGCGGATCGGGCGGCGGCTGCGCCCGATGCGGCTTTCACCAGCCACCACGCGGCCGTTATCCAGTTCGGCTTCCAGCGTCACGTTGGCGGCAGTGCTGGGGAAGATACGTCCCGCAATATTCAGCACCTCGGCGGACTTCCGCACCGCCTCCGAAAAGTCTCCCGTGATGCTGGTGAGCGCGGTCAGGAAAAGATTGCCGAAGGAGTGACCCTTGAGTCCGCGGCCGGCTTCGAAGCGGTATTGAAAGAGCCTGGCCAGCAGGGCTTCATCTTCCGAGAGCGCCACCATGCAGTTGCGGATATCGCCGGGAGGAAGCACGTCGAACTCGCGCCGCAGCCGGCCGGAACTGCCGCCGTCGTCGGTCACCGTAACGATGGCCGTAATATCGATAGCCGGAGCACCGGCGGGGGGTGACTGGGAATAAGTCTTCAGCCCCTGCAGTAACGTGGAAAGTCCGTTGCCGCCTCCGATGGAGACGACGCGAAGTGCGTCCGTCATCGTGAGCTTAACGCCTGAACGGCAATCTCAGTAAAGGTATTCCGGACTGAGCAGTGAACGGAGACCGGGGATATGTGCCGCGAGGGCCACAAATTCCGGGTCCTGGCGGGCCAGGATGCGGTTGCGGGGGTCGATATCAATCGCACGCTTCAGGTTCGCACACGCGCCGTCGTTGTCGCCATCCATGGCACAGCAAAGAGCCATCGTAAAGAGGATGTGATCCGCATCGGGCTGCAGCGAAAGAGCGTTGGCAAGATGGCGGCGCGCTTCATCCACGTCGCGCGCGTTGAGCCGCGCCACTCCGTAATTAAAGTGGTCTTCCGCGCTGACCAGCTTGACGTCGCCGCCGCCCATTCTTCTCCGGCAGACTTCCGCATACGTACGGGCCTTGTCTGCAATTTGCGACGCCGGACCGCTCGTGGCCTGCTGAAAAGCCGCGCGTGCTTCGGCTAGTTTCGCCGCCGAGAACAGACGGATCGCGTTCTCGTAGGCTTTGAGCTGCAGTTCGGCGGCGGAGGGACCGCTCGGCACGACCGGCTTTTGCGCGGTCGGTTTGCCGCCCGCGGGTTTTGCGGACGCCTTCGCCGAAGCCGCGGCTGCTGCCACAGACCCGGCTTTTGGCGCCGCGGCGGGCGCTGCGGACTTTGAAGGGAGCGCGGGAGCTTTCTTTTTCGTCGTCATAGGCGGGGCTCAGATCCGGCCACCAGCATTGGGAGTTTATATCAAAAGCGAAGCGGCTTCCGCAACCCGGCCCCGCGGCGGCGCCCCCCCCCAACGTGATTGATGTCCGGCTTTCCTCGATTCCGATACTACGGAAAGAGGCTATTACCAGAAGCCACAGATGTCAACCCGGAGCGTTGCTGTTGCCCGAAGGCTTCCGGCAAGCGTGGCGCCGGTGTCACCACGCGTACCCGGGAAGGCGCGGGGAAATTGGTACGCTCAGGGTAGTTTGATGCCGAGAAAAGCTTCCCGCCGTTTTGCCGGCCGCCTGTTCCCGCCGCTGCTGTCCGTCCTCATTTGCATATCCGCCTTAAACGCACAGAACCGCGCAACGCCCGCCCGAGCGGAGTTCCGCGGCGCGGGCGAGCTCGATGCCGCCATCGGCGAGGCCATCCGCGCGGACAAATTGCCTGGCGCCGTGGTGCTGGTGGGACACGACGGCAAGGTGATCTACCGCAAGGCGTATGGGAATCGGGCGCTGGTTCCGGCGAAGGAGCCGATGACCGTCGACACGGTGTTCGATATCGCGTCGCTCACCAAAGTCGTAGCCACGACCAGCGGCATTATGAAGCTGTTCGAGCAGGGCAAGGTGGCGATCGACGACCCCGTCACCCGTTACCTGCCCGAATTCCAGGGCGGAAGCAGCACCGTCACGGTGCGGGACCTGATGACGCACTTTTCCGGACTGCGGCCCGACCTCGATCTGGAACCGGCGTGGAGCGGCTACGAGACCGGCATCGCGAAGGCGTTGCGCGACAAGCCCGCCGACGCTCGCGGCGCGAAGTTCGTCTACAGCGATATCAATTTCGAGTTGCTCGGCGAGATCATCCGGCGCGCGAGCGGCATGCCGGAGAACGAGTATCTGAAGAAGATTCTTTTCGATCCGCTGGGAATGAAGGAGACCGGCTATTTGCCGCGGGCGGCGCTGCGCCCCCGCATCGCGCCAACCGAGATGCAGAAAGACGGCACCATGCTTCGCGGCGTGGTGCATGACCCCACGGCCCGCTACATGGGCGGAGTGGCCGGACACGCCGGCGTCTTCTCCACGGCGGACGATCTGGGCAAGTTCTGCCAGATGATACTCGACGGCGGCGACGGCCTGTTCAGCCCGGCGACCATCGGCAAGTTCACCGCGACGGCGACACCGGCCGGGCAGGCCGTGCAGCGCGGGCTCGGGTGGGATATTCAGTCGCCGTACTCGAAGCCGCGCGGCGAATTGTTCCCGGCGGGCTCGTTCGGCCATACGGGCTTTACCGGAACGTCGATCTGGATCGACCCCGCTTCGAAGACCTATGTGGTGCTGCTGGCAAACTCCGTGCATCCGAAGCTGCGGCCTGCGCTTACGCCGCTGCGGGCGCAGGTGGCGACGATTGTTGCCGCCGCGGTTGGTTACACGGCCGCCGGATATGCGGGAGCCGAGCGCGCCGGCGGGACACGCACCGGGCTCGATGTACTGGCGCAGACGAAGTTCGCCGCGCTGCAGGGCAAGCGGATCGGGCTGATCACGAACCAAACCGGCGTCGACCGCGAGGGGCGCCGAAATATCGACGTGATGCGGGCGGCGGGCGTCAAAATCGCGGCGATCTTTTCGCCCGAGCATGGCTTTGCCGGAGTCGAGGACAAGGACAATATAGGCGACTCGATCGACCCGGCGACGGGGATCCGGATCCGCAGTCTTTTCGGCAAGACGCTGCGGCCAACGCCGGAGATGCTGCGCGATGTGAATGCGCTGGTCTTCGACATCCAGGATCTTGGCGTGCGGTTTTACACGTACGAACTCACCATGATCTACGCGCTCGAAGAGGCCGCGAAGGCGAAGAAGCCGTTCTATGTGCTGGACCGCCCGAACCCGCTGACCGGACTGCACGTGGAAGGGCCGATGCTGGATGCGGCCAGGGTTTCCAACGTTACCGCTTATCCGCTGCCGCTGCGGCACGGGCTCACGATGGGCGAACTGGCGAAGCTGGTGAACGGCGAGCGGCGGCTCGGAGCTGAGCTGCATGTCATCGAAATGAGTGACTGGAAGCGGGCGCTGTGGTTCGACCAGACGGGCCTGCCGTGGGTGAATCCGTCACCCAATATACGCAGCCTCAAGGAGGCACTGCTCTATCCGGGGCTGGCGCTGATCGAGTATTCCACCAACTACTCGGTGGGGCGAGGAACGGACGCGCCATTCGAGCAGGTGGGGGCGGACTGGATGCGGGGAGCGGAAGTCGTGGAATGGCTCAACGGGCGGGCGATCCCGGGAGTGCGGTTTTCCGCGGTGAATTTCGAGCCGGCGTCGTCGAATTTCGCCGGAAAGCCGATCGAGGGAGTCCGATTTGAAGTCACGGACCGGGATATTTTTTCACCGTCAAGACTTGGGATCGAGCTGATGGTGGGGTATCGGTCGCTCTATCCGGGGAAAATTGCGGTGGAACGAAGCGAGAAACTGATCGGGAGCGGGCGGGTTATTCGGGAGGTTTCCGCGGGCGGCGACCCGGTCGCCGCCGCGGAAGAGGGCCTCGGCAAGTTTCTCGAGGTCCGTTCGAAATATCTGATTTACAAATAGCAGGCTTACAAATAGCTGCCAGCGAGGAGCGTTGCGGCGATCAGGCAGCCGCAGCGGTCGCTTTGGCTGAACTTGCCGAACGCCCCGCCGTTTTATTCTTGCTGCCCGCCGGACGACCGCGCTTCTTGACCTCCGACATCCAGGCCGGGGGACGGCCGCGCCGACGGCCACGACCACTGGCCAAACGCTCCAAACTCAAAATTGCTTCCTCAAGCTGCTCGCGTTCCTGGCGTAACTCGGCGAGGATTTTCGTAACGTCCATTGTGCTTCTCCAGACGGAATGTTCCAAAATTGGAGTGGCTCAGCTGATGACCGTTCCACAATCGGAACGAAGAACCCAATATCGCCAACCCCTTCGAATAAGATTCTTACTCAAAGGGACCACTAAAGCAAGGGGTCTGTTCCAATTTCAGAACAGATTTTTACAAAATAGTCCCGGGCGTTCCAGAAGGAGGAATTCCTTAACACTGACCTCGGAATTTTGCGGAATCTCTGCGCCAGTAAAAATAAAACGGTAATCCCAATAAAATCAATGCAATTCCGGCAAACGATTCCCGTGGTTTCGTCCAGAGCGTGCTGATTTCGAGTACTGTAGCTCCTGTCAGGAACAAAAACGGAACAACGGGGTAGCCGAGGGTGCGGTAGGGACGTGCCAAATCGGGACGCTTTTTGCGGAGGACGAAGACGGAGGCGGTTGCCATGGCGTAGAGGATCCAGCTGCCGAAGATGACGAAATCGAATAGCTCCTCATACTTTCCCGAGAGGACCAGGATGGATGACCAGCCGGAAAGCATGAGGATGGAGACGCCGGGCGTTTGAAAATCGGGGTGAATGCGGGCGGCGGAGCGGAAGAAGAGGCCGTCGCGGGCGGCTGCGTACGGGATGCGCGCGCCGGTGAGAATCGACCCGTTGAGGGCGGCGAAGATGGAAATCATGGCCGCGATGGAGACGGCGGCGGCGCCGGCGGGACCGTAGAGCCGCTGCATCATTTCGGCGGCGACGAGTTTGTGGGCGGCGACGTCGGCGGGAGAAAGGATGCGGAAATAGGCCCAGTTGGCCAGCATATAAATAGCGATTACCGAGCCAGTTCCGGCGATGAGGGCGAGCGGGAGATTGCGCTGCGGGTTGCGGATTTCCGACGCCACCATGCCGACGTTATTCCAGCCGTCATAGGCCCAGAGGGCGGCTACAAGGGCGGCAATAAAGCCGGCGAAGAGCGACACGTGGGGAACCAGCGGCGGGGCTGCGGTAACGGCATCCGAGTGGGGGAAGAAGAGGCCGGCGAGGATGATGAGGGCGATGAGGCCTACTTTGAGCGCGGTAAAGGCAATCTGGACGCCGCCGCCGAAGCGGACGCCGAAATAGTTGATAATTCCGAGCGCGAGGATCAGGACAAGGGCGAAGACCTGACCGTATTTGATGGAAATCGGCCCGGCGTGGAGCCAGACCTCTTCGAAAACCGGGATAAAGTGGGCGGTGTATTCGAAAAATGCCGTGGCGAGGGTGGCGATGGAGCCGCTTTTGGCGACGGACATCTGGGTCCAGCTATAGAGGAAGCCCCACATGGGACCGTAGGCTTCGGTGAGGTAGACGTATTCGCCGCCGGCGCCGGGGAGCATGGCGGCGAGTTCGGCGTAGGTGAGGGCTCCGGCGAGGGAGAGGGCTCCGCCGACGACCCAGACGGCGAAGACGAGAGGCACGGTGCCGACGTTCTGGATCATGGCCTGGGGGACGCGGAAGATGCCGCTGCCGATGACGGTGCCGATGACGATGGCGAGGGCGGCCCAGATGCCGAGGGCGCGGCGGAGTTCAGTCATTCAGGAAGGCCTTCGTATTGGAAACGCGCAAAACGGCTGCCCGAGTGGCAGCCTTTGCCGTCTTTTTTTTATCGCGCAAGACGGCTGCCCGAGTGGCAGCCTTTGCGCTCCGGTCGCATCGCACGCCGGTGCGACGTGGGCCGGACGCTCGCCAGCCAGGGGTGTTTTGAAAAAACGAAGCCACCGCATTTTTTGCAACGCGCGCAGCGGCCGCCCGAGTGGCGGCCTGTGCTTTCTTTGTTTTATCGCGCAAGACGGCTGCCCGAGTGGCAGCCTTTGCGCTTCGGTCGCATCGCAGGCCGGCGCGGTGTGGTCCGGGCGCTCGCCAGCCGGGGGTGTTTTGAAAAAACGAAGCCAATTTGCCAGCGAGGGTTTGGGGTGCAAGGTCGAAAAAACGAACCCATTCCGGCGATTTGTGGCGCGAATGCATGTGTTCCCGAGTATAAGGCACGGGCGGCGGATGAACCGAGTAAGCTGAAGCGCTGCAACGAAAAGACGTCGTGACCCGGTTCGGCAGCCGGTTTGGCGCCGACCCGTTCCGGCGATGAAAGGGGCAATGACCCTGCGCCGGGCCGCATCGCGGGGCGAATTCTATTTCCCGAGCGGCGCTTTGCGGCGCAGCTCGTCGGAGAAATTCTGCAACATCACGATTTCGTGTTCCGGCTTCGGCGCTGCTCCGGAGCCGGTGGCGGATTGCGCCGGCGTCAGCACCAGCGCGCGCTTGCCGTCCGAAGATAGATCCCAGACGGTTGCAGGAGCAGTCGTAGAAGCGGTGGTCGCGCCCGGTTTTTCGATCCAGACCCGGGGCTTTTCAGCAACAAAGGTGTCGCCTTTTACCGCGTAGCCGGCGCTCACAAGCTGGTCGCCGGACTGGTAAATGAGTTCATGACCGTTTTTTGACCAGTGCGGCGCCGTACCGCCGTTGCCCGAGATCTGCCACCTGCCGCCCTGCGCGGAAGCCGGGGCCGGAAAGGCCCGCACGTAGATTTCATCCTTTCCCGATTCGTCGGATTGATAGGCCAGCCAGCGGCCGTCCGGTGAGAATGCCGGGCTTGCGTCGCGGAAGCTGCTCTTGAGAAATTGTTCCGGATGGCCGGCTTTTAATCGGCCGCCCTGCTCCTCTAACGGCAGTGTCCAGAGCTGAGGTTGCTGCTGGGACATTGAATAGGCCAGATGTCTGCCGTCCGGCGTGAAAGAAACCGGGACCTGCAGGGAACCGGATTGCGTCAGGAGCTGCGGCTGGCCGGACCCATCCGCGCGAGCCCAGAACATGCCCATGCCGATGGCATAAAAGACAACGTATTGGCCGTCCGGAGTCCACACGGGGGACTCATAATATCCTTCGCCGAAGGTCAGACGGGTCATGGTTTCCCGCTGCATATCGTAGACCCAAATGTCCCTGTTGGAGGCATCGCTCACAGCCATGGCGACGTGCTTGCCATCCGGTGAAAGCGTCGGGTTGAAGTAACTGCCGGGCTTCGCCAGTAACGGCTCTTTTCTGCCGGCGACTCCGCCGGCGACTCCGCCGGATGGATAGACCCACTGCAGCGTCCTGGGTTGCACCGCCGCGGGGCCGGTCCATCGGCGATAAATCAGGGTGCCGTTGCCGGCGGGCGCCGGGGAGAAGTCAAAATCACCGGTGTTGGTTTCGGCCTGGTAGGCGACGTCATCCAGAACTGCCACCGCCGGACCCCGCGTTTCCAGCTTATTGAGATCGAACGGCATCGCGTAGAGTGTGGACTTATTGACGTAGACCAAATGACCGAGGTTCGGCGATGTGCCGCCGGCTGACGCCAGATAGCGGGCAGACTGACCGCCACGCGCCACTACTTTCCGGCGGTGGTCCGGCAGCGTGACGACTTCGATGGCGTAGTTATCCACTCCTCCGCCGCGACCCGTCGCGAAGAGGATCGCTTTGCCCCCGGGCAAAACCTGCGGTGAAGCGAAAACAAGATCCCCTGGGCCGAATTTCAGGACCGACTCGCGCGGGCCGCCGCCCGGGGGAAGCCGCCAGAGGCCCCCGCCTGCGGTGAAGGCCTGACTCGAAAAGATGCTGCCGTCTTCGGCCCAGTCGGCACCGGCGCCGGTGGGAACTTCGCCGAGCGGAACCATGGTTCCGCCTTCCACGGAGATCTTGTTGAGCCAGTTGAGAGAAGAGGCCAGGCCGATCCATTGCCCGTCCGGCGAGAAAAACTGTTTGAATCTGACGCCCTGCGTGCCGGGCAGTTCGATGGCGCGGGCCTGATCCAGCCTGCGGAGGAAGAGACGGTTGGGCTGTCCCGACTGGTAGCTCAACCGGGTTCCATCCGGAGAGATCGCGATGCTGCCGAGTACCGGAGTGGGGGTGGGCAGCGAAACGTCTTCACCTAAATCCACATCGAGGCGGATCAGAGGGCGGTCTGTCGGTTGTTGAGCGCGCCAGTCGAGGAAGCCCAGCGCGGCGGCGACGACTGCCAGGCCCAGAGCGGCGATCCAGCCCAGTTTGGCGAAGCGCGATGGTGCGGCGGGGGCTGACGCGGGGGCGGCGGGATCGTCGAGGAAGCCCCATGCGTCGCCGATGTCGCGGAGGCGGTTGCGCGGGTCTTTTTGCAGGCACTTCGTCAGCAGGCGTTTGACTTGTGGCGGGACGACGGAGAGGTCGGGGTCCGTCTTGACGACGGCAGCCAGGGTTTCGGTGAGGTCTTCGCCCTGGAAGAGCCGGTGGCC
>Ga0214192_1000150_pt1 | contig 42128 bp, 32 predicted proteins | sample TroBogEpilimnion_44_FD_153030 | JGI IMG/M metagenome (GOLD analysis project Ga0214192, IMG submission 153030) | Freshwater microbial communities from Trout Bog Lake, WI - 29JUL2008 epilimnion | ecosystem: Environmental > Aquatic > Freshwater > Lake > Epilimnion/Euphotic zone | place: Trout Bog... | reverse complement strand
AATCTGACGGCGGTCAACGCCGCGGGCTACGCGAATTCATCGATCCTCGGCGGCGCCCTGGAGTCGGTTGCCGTGGCACCGGATAACCCGGACGAAGTAACGGCGGCGACGAGCGCCGGGGTCTGGCGATCGCTCGACGGCGGCCTCTCCTGGCGGAGCCTGAACGGGGAACTACCGAACCTCCCGGTGCGGAAACTCATCGACCGGAGAACGCTGCTGCTCGAAACCGGCATCTCCGCGCAGTTGGCTGGCGGCAACTGGGTCGCTGCGGATGCCGAGGACGGCGAAACCGCCTTACGCAAGAAATTCAGCGAGTCGGTTCGTAGTGAGGTGGCTGCCGCGGTACAAACCAGCGCGCTCGCCTACGCCGGGACCGCCGACGGCCGGCTGCTCGCGTCTCGGGATGGTGGCGCCACCTGGGCGGCGGCCCAGAACTCGGGTGGCCCGATTTCGCGAATCTGGGTGGACGCGGCGCGCCCGGAAACGGCCCTGGCCGCCAGCGGAGCAACGCTGTGGCGCACTGTCAATGGCGGCCTGTTCTGGGATGCGGTGACCGCTGTTCCCGGCGGAACGCAGATCCACGGAGTCACGGCGGACACTGCGGCCGGTGTCGTCTATGTCGCTACCGAGCGGGGTATTTACGCCGGAGACATTTCACTGCGGGATGCAGGCCGGGCCACCACGGAGTGGCAGACCGTGTCGCGCGATCTTCCCGCCGCCGCCGCATGGGACGTCCTGCTGAACCCGGATGGCACACTGACTGCGGCGCTTGACGGCTATGGCGTATATGAAACCGCCGCGCCCCATCAGCCACGCTCCGTACGGGTTGTCAGCGGAGCGGATTTGACCGACCGGCCCGCAGCCCCGGGTTCTTTGATCAGCGTCCTCGGCGCGAAGATCGAACGCGTGCAGGGCGCCGGCACTTCGTATCCCGTGCTGGCCGCGGCGGACCAAAGTTCGCAGGTGCAGGTTCCGTTCAACTCGGTCGCCGGGACGTATCAATTGGTGCTCGAAGGCTCGTCGCGGGACGGCGCCGCCAGGTGGACCGTACCGCTTACCGTGAAAGATTCCGCCCCGGCCATTTTTGTCGATGCCGAAGGTGCACCGCTCCTGCTGGACGCCGCCAGCGGTCTCGTCATGGACCCCGGCGTGGCGATTCGGGCATCGAATACCGTGCAACTGCTCGCCACCGGACTGGGTCGGGTGACGCCGGACTGGCCCGCCGGCATTCCGGCACCTCTCGATTCGCCACCCCGCGTGGCGGGATCCGTCCAGGCTTATCTGGACGGTATCCCTGTGGAAGTTACCAGCGCCACGCTCGCCCCCGGATACACCGGCTACTACATCGTGGGCCTGCGAATCCCTGCTATCGTCAACCGCGGCGCCAGTGAACTTCGCATCGTGATGAACGGCGAGCAGAGCAACCGCGTGAAGGTTTACCTCGAACCGGAACTCGCTCCGTTGCAGTAGCATTTCCCGCGTCAGCTCCGGCCCGGGTGGTGCGTTTTAGCCCCCCGAAAGCTCCGCCCGAAAAACAAAACGGGCCCCGAACTTCGGGACCCGCTCCTGTTTGAAATCGGATTGTGTGATTTTAGGCGCGCGTTACGTTCTCCGCCTGCAGGCCCTTCGGACCTTGCTTTACCTCAAATTCCACCTGCGCTCCTTCATCGAGCGAACGGTAACCATCCGACTGGATGGCCGAAAAATGGACGAACACGTCGTCTCCCGTAGACCGCTGAATGAAGCCGAAGCCCTTGGCGGCATTGAACCACTTTACTGTGCCTTTTTCTTTCACAACCTTCTCCTGAAAGCGCCGGAACGGAGCATCGCCTTCTTCAAAAGCCTACTTCAAAAAAAGAAAGGCCACGCCTTAGCGCAGCCCCCAACGATACTCATTCCTATCCGGACACCATTTTCAACTGCGAACCCAATATGGCACAGCGTAAGATGTGATAGCAACCGGGGTCCCGGAGCGCCCGCGTCGAAACCGGGGCCTTCCGGCGGCAGCGCCGGACCTGCCACGGCCGAGGTCATCCATTTGCAAGACGAATTCACACTCACGGAAAAGCTGCGGAAGCGGGCCAAAATCCCCGCCGGCTCAGCCGTGGTCAAAGGCATCGGCGACGACTGCGCCATCTACCGCCCGCGCGGCTCGGCGGACGATCTTCTGTTCACCACGGACATGCTGCTCGAAAACGTCCACTTCCGGCGCGAAACCCACAAGGCCGCCGAAGCGGGCCGCAAGGCGCTCGCGCGCGGCCTGAGCGACATCGCCGCCATGGGCGGCTCGCCGCGCTTCTGCCTGTTGTCGCTCTGCGTCGCCGAATCCATGGACGACAAGTGGGTAAACGGCTTCTTCGACGGCGTCACGTCACTGGCGGATGAAACCGGAACCGTGCTCGCGGGCGGCGATCTGGCACGTTCCCCCGCAATGAGCTGCGACGTCGTCGTCTGCGGCGCCGTGCCTCGGGGCGAGGCCCTTTTGCGCAGCGGCGCGCGGCCGGGCCACGAAATCTGGGTATCGGGAGAACTCGGCGGTTCCGCTCTCGGCCTCGAAACCAATAAAGGAAAGGCCCGGCGGCGGCACATCGCGCCGGAACCGCGCATTCAGCTCGGCCAGTACATCCGCGAAAAACTGCGCGCCACTGCCGCCATGGATATCAGCGACGGCCTGTCGCTCGACCTGCAGCGCATGTGTGCGGCATCGGCAACCGGCGCGGAAATCACCGCCCCGCCCCGGTTCACCGGCGCGAGCCTCGAACAATCGCTCCATGGCGGCGAGGAGTACGAACTCTTATTTACCGTGCGGCCGGGAACACGTGTACCGCCGACGTTCGAAGGGCTCCGCCTCACGCGCATCGGGCGCATGACAGATCCCGCCGCCGGAAATCCGGTGCGACTCGATGGCGTTCCGCTGGAACCAAAGGGCTGGGATCACTTCGCCCGACAGGCAACCGCCTAACGGCTTACTCGCGAAAAGCACCGTACTTTACGGCGTCGCCGCCGGAGCATGAAATCCGATCGCGCGCTTCTTCGCCGGCGGCAGCTTTTTCATCCGGGTCACTTCATGCGAAAGGTGCTCGAGGTCGCCCACCAGTACCTCCAGCACCGGCGCCGTTAGTTCCTGCCCGCGTTCCGGCTTCGCAACGCGCTCCGCGATATTGCGATTGGATCCGACCACCAGCCGGATACGCACGCACGCCCGCATGATCCCGATATTCATCTGGACAGCGCGAGCGCGGCGCAGCACCGATGACAGCGTGGCCACGCCTTCCTGCGTGAACATATACGGCATGGAGCCGCTGAAACTCCGCCCCGAAGGTATCGCAAGCTGCGATACCAACACCTGCGCCTCCTTCTCCGTGAGCTGGAACATGAAGTCTTCCGGTAAGCGCTCCGTGTTCCTTTTCAACTGCGGGCGCAGCGCGATCGGCCTGACGCCGTACAACTCGGCGAGGTCGCGATCCAGCATCACTTTGTTTCCGCGAATCACCCGCATCAGCGTAACGACTGGTAGAGAGTGGGGGCGTGGGGCGGCGGGTTGCCGGACGGGTACGACCTTTTCGCCCGCTGCCATCTCCATTTGGTGGCCGGCCGCCCGATCTTTACTCACTACTTTCTGTCTCCTCGCCCCGCGCGCCCGCCCGCGCCGCGCCCGCACCCCGGTGCGCTACCCTGGTAGAGAACTGCTCCATGGGTCATATCATTGCCATCGACGGCCCCGCAGGGGCGGGCAAGAGCACGATTGCGCGCGCCCTCGCCGCGCGTCTCGGCTACACCTACATCGATACCGGCGCAATGTACCGCGCCATCGCCCTTTGGGCCGCGCGTCAGAACATCGCCCTCGATGAAGCACACCGCATCGAGCAACTGGCCCGCGCAGCCGACTTCGCTCTGCCGCCCGGCCGCATCCTCCTGAACGGCGAGGACGTCAGCGAATCCATCCGCACGCCCGAAATCTCCGGCGCCGCCTCGAAGGTCGCCGCCATCGGCGCCGTCCGTGCCGCCCTGGTGGAAAAACAGCGCGAAATGGCCGCCCAGGCGAATATAGTAATGGAAGGCCGCGACATCGGCACGGTTGTCTTTCCGGCGGCCCGCGTCAAAATTTTTCTGGATGCGGATGCCTCCGAGCGCGTCCGCCGCCGCTCCGCCGATCAGCCCGAGGTGCCCGCCGATGCCCTCGCCCGGCAGATCGCCGAACGCGACGCCCGCGACCGCGGCCGTGCCGAATCGCCTCTCGTACAGGCGCCGGATGCGGTCTATCTGGATTCCACCGGGCTCACCCCGGATCAGGTTGTGGAAGAGATTCTGCGCATCGTACGAACGCGCATTTCGAACGGACATTCCGAATAAATGGGAGAAATGGTTTTGAAGAATTTGCTGGTGATGAAGTTTGGCGGCACGAGCGTCGGCTCGGCTGAACGTATGCGGGCGGCCTGCGATCTGATCGCGAAGGAAGCGGCGCGGCGCCCCGTAGTCGCGGTGGTTTCGGCCATGTCGAAAATCACCGACCTGCTCCTCGACACCACCCGTCACGCCGAAGCGGACGACCAGGCGGGCATCGACCGCAATCTCGCCACGCTCGAATCGCGGCACCATGAGGCCGCCGCCGGCCTGCTGCCCGAATCCGAGCAGGCGCGCCTGCAGGCCGCCATCGGCGAAGTCACCGCCGACTTCCGGCGCATCGTCAGCGGCATTCAGATGCTCGGCTACCGGCCCCTCCGCGCCGTCGACGAAGCCGTCGCGGTGGGCGAGCGGCTCTCGGCGCTCCTCGTCAGCGAGCACCTCAAATCGCGCGGCCTCGGCGCCGTCGCGGTCAACGCGGCGGACGTCGTTGTCACCGACGCCGTCTTCGGCAACGCCTCGCCCATGATGGCCCAGACCGAAGAAAAGGCCGGCGCGACCCTGCTTCCCGCGCTGGAAAAAGGCGGCATCCCGATCGTCACCGGCTTTAACGGCGCAACGGTTGACGGACGCCCCACCACTCTCGGCCGCGGCGGTTCGGACTTTTCCGCCGCCATTATCGCCGCCGCCCTGAACGCCGCCGAACTCTGGATCTGGACCGACGTCGACGGCATCATGACCGCCGACCCGCGCCTCGTTCCCGACGCCCGCATCCTCCCCGAAATCACCTACAGCGAAGCCGCCGAACTCGCCTGGGCCGGAGCCAAGGTTCTCCACCCGCGCACGCTCGCCCCGCTCGTCGAAAAGCGCATTCCCGTCTGGAGCAAAAACAGCTTCGCCCCCGAAAAGCCCGGCACCCGCATCGTCCCGGAACTGGGCGAAGGCAACACGGGTGCCAAGGCCGTCACCTCCATGGCGAACGTGGCGCTGGTGTCGCTCGAACCGGCGGCCGGCGCCGGCGGTGTCCACGTCATGGCCCGCGCCCTCGAGGCGCTCGAATCGGCGAATGTTGAAATTCTCGCGCTTTCGAGCTCCAGTTACCGGCAGAGTTTCTGCTTCCTCGTTCGGCACGACGAACTCGAACGCGCCACCCAGGCGATCGAAGCCGCGCTGGCCCTCGAACTCACCCACGGCTACGTACGCGGCATCGACGTGGACCGCAACGTCGGCCTGCTCGCCGTCGTCGGCGAAGGCATGCGCGGCTTTTCCGGCCTCGCCGGCCGCATCTTCACCGCGATTTCCCGCGAGAAGATCAACATCATCGCCATCGCCCAGGGCTCCAGCGAGCTGACGATCTCCATCGTCATCCGCCGCGAAGGGCTGGAAAAGGCCGTCCGGGCCGTCCATACCGAGTGCCACTTGTAGTAGCCGCGCTACAATAAAAAGATTCGATTCAGCAGGAGACTCCCCGGTAATGTTTGATTTATTTCGCAGCCGCGAAAAAGCGGTGCGCATAACCCTGACGGTTTTGCTCGGCCTCGTCGGCCTTTCCATGGTCACGTACCTGATTCCCTCATCGGGGGTCGACAGTACGACGGCCAGTTCGGATTCCTCGGTCGTTGCCAAAGTCGGCAAGATCCAGCTGACGTCCCAGCAGGTCAACAGAGTCGTCCAGAATCTGACCCGGCAGCGCCAGTTGCCGCCCGATCTTCTGTCCGTTTACGTCCCGACCGTGATTCAGCAGATGATCACGGAGCGCGCCATGGCCTATGAGGCCGAGCGTCTCGGCATGAAGGTCAACGCCGACGAAACCGACAACGCCATTCTCGATCAGCTTCCCGCCGAAGTGGTGAAAGACGGCAAAGTCGACAGCGCCACGCTCAACGCCATGCTCCAGCAGCAGGGCGTCAGCATGACGGAATTGAAAGAGGATACGGCGCGCGGCCTCCTCGCCGCCCGCCTCCGCCAGACCGTTTCTGCCGGCGTCTTCGTTTCGCCACGCGATGTGGAAAGCGAATACCATCGCCGCAACGACAAGGTGAAGATCGAATTCGCCCTGGTCTCGCCCGCCAAATATCAGGCCGAAGCGCAGCCTACCGATGCCGAACTCGCCGCCTGGTACAACGGCCACAAGTCGTCCTACCAGACATCCGAAAAGCGCTCCGTGGCCATGATCGTTCTGGATCCCGGCAAGGTCTCGGCAGCCATTCAGCCCACCGATGCCGATCTGCACAAGGAATACACCGCTTCCATGGAACAGTTCCGCACCCCGGAACGCGTCCAGGTGCGCCACATTCTGATTAAATCCACAGCTGCCGACGATGCCGACCGCAAGCTGAAAGCCGAAGGCGTTCTGAAGCTGGTGCAGAAGGGCGAAGATTTCGCCAAACTGGCGGATCGGAACTCGGACGATCCAGGTTCCGCCAAACAGGGTGGCGAACTCGGCTTCATCGTCAAGGGCCAGACCGTTCCGGAATTTGAAAAGGCGGCCTTCTCCCTCCAGCCCGGCCAGACCAGCGACCTCGTGAAAACCACCTACGGCTATCACGTCATCCAGGTGGAAAAGCACGAACAGGCACGCCTCCAGCCGTTCGAAGAAGTGCGCGCCCAGCTCACGAATTCCTTCATGCAGCGCGCCCTCAACGAACAGATGCAGAAGCTGGCCGATAAGGCCGTCGCCGAACTCCGCAAGGATTCCGCCCATCCGGAAAAGGCCGCCGCCGCCGTCGGAACCACGGTGGTTCGCGCCGAAAACGTAAAGGCCGGCGATCCGCTTCCCGTCGTTGGCGCCTCCAAGGAACTCAACGACGCGCTGGCGCCTCTGCATAAGGGCGAAGTCACCGCCGGCCCCGTGGTCCTCCCCGGCAACCGTGTCGTTGTAGCCGTCGTGACCGACTACGCCGGCCCGCGTCAGGCCACTCTCGAAGAAGCGAAGGAAGACGTCCGGAACGGTGCCCTCGGCCAGAAGCTTCAGGACATTCTGACCCGCAAGGCAGCCGACCTCGAAGCCAAAGCGAAGGCGCTCAACGGCGACCTCGTGAAGGCCGGCAAGGAACTCGGCATCGAAGTGAAGACTTCGCCGGATATCGACCGCCAAGGCGCTCTCGAAGGTGTCGGCAACGCCTCCCAGCTCGCCGATGCGTTCGTGAAGCCCGTGGGTACGCTCATCGGGCCCGTCACCGTCCCCGGTGGCCGCGTGCTCGCGAAAGTGGCCGGCAAGACCGAGGCCGATATGGCCGGTTTCGCCGCACAGTCCACCAAGCTCCGCGACGAACTCAAGACGCAGAAATCCGCCGACCGCACCAAGCTGTTCGAGGAAGGCCTGAAGAAGCGTCTGCAGAATGAAGGCAAGCTGACGATCCGCCAGGACGTCGTTGCCCGCATTCTTCAGAACCTGACCGGCAAGAGCTAGTCTCCGCCCCGGCAACCCGACATGGATTCCATCCTCGACTTCGTCCGGTCGCTCTACGGCGCCGACCGGCTCCTGGCTCTCGTGCGCAGTCTGCTGGCCAGTCCGCTCGGTCTCGCCGGGCTGTTTGGAATCGTGTTCGCCGAAACCGGCCTGCTGGTCGGCTTCTTCCTGCCAGGCGACTCGCTGCTGTTCTCGGTCGGCGTCGCCAGCGGCGCTACCGGAGTCAGCGTCTACCTGATCGCCGGCCTGCTCATGATCGCCGCCATCCTCGGCGATAACCTCGGCTACTTTCTCGGCTTCAAGGCCGGCCCCCGCATCTTCAGCCGGCCGAAGTCAGCCTGGTTTCACCCCGACCACCTGACGCGCACCAGCGCATTCTACGAAAAGTACGGTCCGCGCGCCGTCGTCTTTGCGCGCTTCATCCCCATCGTTCGCACCTGCACGCCCTTCATCTCCGGAGTCGCGCAGATGAAGTATGCCCGCTTCCTGACTTACAGCCTGTTCGGCGGCATCTTCTGGATTGCCTTCATGACCACCCTCGGCTACCAGCTCGGGCAGATCGAACTGGTCCGCCACAACTTCGAAAAAGTGGTTCTGGGAATCGTCTTCGCCTCGCTGCTGCCCGTCCTGGTGGAAGGCCTCAAAGCCCGCTCGCATCGTGAACGGAAGTAACTCCGCCCGCCTCGCGGCGCCAGAATCGTTCCCAAAAGGTTCTTCCCGAAAAGCCAGCCCCGGATACGCTACCAGCTACACTAACGGAGTAGTGCGACCGTTGCTCCGCCTCCTGCGCCGTACACTCGTTGCCTCCATTGACGACGGGCTGTTCGCCATCGCCAAAGGCGCAGCTTACTCCGCCCTGCTTTCGCTCTTTCCCGTGCTGGCGTGCGTCGCCTCTCTGCTCGTTCAGTTCAATGCCGCCTACGTCCAGCGGATCCTGTCGCGCTTTCTCTCCCGCGTCCTTCCGCCCGGCACCGAATCCGCCGTGCTGGAACAGTTCCGCTATAAGGGCCCGCGTCCCGTCGCGCTCCTCACGGTGGCGGCGATCTTCGCACTCTGGGCCGCTTCCAGCGTGGTCAAAAGCCTGATCGATGGCTTCAACGCCGCCTACCGCGTCCCCCGCAACCGCTCGATTCTCGGCCACATGGGAATGGGAATCCTGCTGGTGTTCCTCGCGCTCGTGCCGCTGATGGGCGCCACCTCGCTGATCCTGTTCGGCAGCCAGATCGAGATGGTTGTCCTGCGCGCCCTTCGCGTCGACCCCGATCTCTACCCGCTCGCCGGCGGCTGGGTGTTGCTGTGGCGCGGCGTTCGCTTCGTCGTCGCCTTCGGCGCCACCGTGTCCCTCACCGCGATGGTTTACTATTACGGCCCGTACCGCAAGCAGCGCTGGAGCGCGGTCTGGCCCGGCGCGCTTCTCGCCACCAACCTGTGGATGCTCGCCACGCTCGGCTTCGGCTGGTACGTCAGCAACGTCACCAATTACAGCCTGATCTACGGCAGCGTCGGCACCAGCATGGCGCTGCTGGTCTGGATGTATCTGCTCGCCGTCATCGCGCTGGTCGGCTGCGAATTCAACGCGGAACGGGAACGCCTGTACACTCCGGATCCGCCCCGTTCCGTCTGAACTGCCTGAGCTGACCGCGCCCGCCTACCGCAGGATCTTGTACAGGTTGCTGTAGTCGTCGGTCCACATACGCAGGCCGGGAACCGGGTTGATCGTATCGGCGGCGCGCTTCACGTTCGGTTGGTCGTAGAAGCCGGGCCGCGAACTCACCAGCACCCAGTCGGAAGAAGCGATCTCCACTTCGTCGTCGCCCTGCAGGCTGATGTTCATCGCCTTCTTGCCGTCTTCCGCCGCTGCCAGCGCCACCACCGGCGCCAGTCGCAGATAGCGGTTCGAAACGTGAACGGCCAGCACCCCATCCGGCTTCAGATGCCGCCAGTAAAGCTTGAAGGCTTCGCGGGTCAGCAGGTGCACCGGAATTGCATCGCCCGAAAACGCATCCACCGCCAGCACGTCGAACTGGCGGGACGGCTCGGCATCCAGCGTGAGCCGCGCATCGCCCAGCAGAATCTGGTACGGAGCCATGCAGTTCTGCAGAAAGTGAAACTGCGTTTTCGCGATGTTCACCACCGCCGTATTGATGTCGTAAATGTAGTAGTGGTCCATGGGCCGTGCGTAAGTCGTGATGGTTCCCGCACCCAGCCCGATCATCCCCACGTTCATCGGTCCGCTCGGCTGCAGCGTCTGAATGGCAATACCGATCCCCGAATGCTCGGCATAGTAGGTCGTGGCGAACCGCTCGTGCTGCGGCCAGAGATACTGCTCGCCATGGTCGATCGTGCCGTGCTTCAGCGTCCGCACCGGCCCCATCCCGTTCTCGTCCGGCGTCGAATCGTAAACCCGCAGCGCGCCGTAGAAATTGCGCACCAGCACGCGTGAATCCGCCAGATTGCTCCACGTATCGCGCGCCATGTAGCCGGCCATCCCCAGCGAAAGCCCCGCCGCAATCGTGAACAGCACAAACCGGTATTCCGCCGAATCCCGGCTGCGCCACATCACAAACAGCGCCAGCGCCGCCGCAATGCCCAGCAGCACATACGTGTCGTACGTTGCGCTCAGGAACGGCGCCTGCAGCACGGCGGGACCAAGCCCGTATTTCGGCGCCGCCAGCCGCACCGCCACAAACAGCAGCAGGCCGCCCGAAAGCAGACTGACCACGATCTTGTCCAGCGGCTGATTCAGGAACTGCCCCTCGTCTCCCGCCACAACCGCGGCTTCCGCCGCCGGCTTCCGGTCGCGCCACAGCAGATAAACAAAAAGGAACGCAGCCAGTGAAATCACCACCGGCAGATCGTACAGCGCATTAAACACGTACGGTGCCAGGAACCCGATCAGCAACCCGCCAATGGCCCCGCCCAGCGACACCATCAGGTAGAACGACGTCAGGTACTTCGGCGCAGGCCGCCGCACCGACAACTCACCGTGACACACCATGAAAAGGATGAACAGCATCGCGCTGAAGAAGCCCACCGCCAGCTTCAGGTTCGATATGTTGCCTTCTCCGGAAATCGCATAAGCCATCGCCGGCAGCGCCACCGCCCCAAGGCGCGTGAACCACCACCGCCGGTACCACTTATCGGAATCGAAGCAAAGGATAAAACTCAGCAGATACAGACTCAGCGGCAGGACCCACAGGAACGGTATCGCCGCCACGTTCTGCGTCAGGTGATTCGTCACCGCCAGCAGCATGGCGGATGCCGTGGCCGCCAGCGCCATCCAGACCAGACGGTCGCCCACGGTCGGCGCGCCCCCGCCGGCCGCGGCCGCAACGTCGGATTCCGCGCTCGCCGCATGCGCGCTGCGCGAACGCAGCGCCACCGTCACGCAAACCACGGTGAACAGCACATACGTGATCGACCACATCCACGCCTGCTGCCGGTTCGTCAGGTTCGGCTCCACCAGCACCGGGTACGTCAGCAGGCCGAGCATCGACCCGAAGTTCGATAGCGCAAAGAAGCGGTACGGCATCGCCCCGCCGTTCGAGCGCGAATACCACGACTGCAGCAGCGGACTCGTCGAGGACAGCAGGAAATACGGCAGTCCCACCGTCGCCGTCAGCAGTCCGAGAATGCGCATCAGCGGATCCGCTCCGCCCGCCGGCTTAAACATCACCGAAGGCACAATCGGCAGCGACAGCAGACTCACCGCCAGCAGCGCCACGTGGATCGCCGTCTGCCGGCTGCCCGGCTGCCGGTTGATCCAGTGCGCGTAGCCGTAACCGCCCAGCAGCGCCAGCTGGAAGAACAGCATGCAGCTCGTCCAGACCGCCGCCGACCCGCCAAACCACGGCAGAATCAGCTTGGCAATCAGCGGCTGCACCTGAAACAGCAGGAACGCGCTGAGCAAAATCGTGGCGGCAAATAGTGGCGCCGGAACTCTTGGTTTATCGGTAGGCTGCAACGCCGGTGACCCGTTCGCCGATCACAAGCGTATGAATGTGATCGGTCCCTTCATATGTTTTGACCGTCTCTAAATTACACAGATGCCGCATTATAGGATACTCATCCGTAATCCCGTTCGCCCCGAGCAGATCGCGGCTCACTCGCGCGCAATCGAGCGCCATGGCGACGTTGTTGCGCTTCAGCATGGATATGTGCGCCGCTTCAAGGCGGCCCTGATCCTTCAGACGCCCGCAGTGCAGCGCCAGCAGCTGCGCTTTGGTGATCTCCGTGATCATACCAGCCAGCTTTTCCTGCACCAGCTGGTGGCTCGCCAGCGGACGGTCGTCAAACTGCCTGCGCATGACCACGTACGAACGCGCCGTCTCATAGCAGTCCATCGCCGCCCCGACCGCGCCCCAGCCGATCCCGTGCCGCGCCTGCGAAAGACACGCCAGCGCCGCCTTCAGCCCCGCTGCTTTCGGCAGCATCGCCGCATCCGGCACCCGGCAATCCGCCAACGCCAGGCTCGCCGTCACCGACGCCCGCATCGACAGCTTGCCGTGAATCTCCGCCGTCGTAAATCCCGGCGTCCCGCGCTCCACCAGGAAGCCGCGAATCCCCTCCGCCTTCTCCCCGTCAAATGCCCGCGCCCACACCACCGCCACATCGGCAATCGACCCGTTGGTGATCCACGTCTTCTCGCCGTTCAGCACCCAGCCCGCGCCATCGCGCACCGCCCGCGTCAGCATGCCCGAAGGATTCGACCCGAAACCAGGCTCGGTCAGCCCGAAACACCCGATCGCCTTGCCCGCCTGCAGCAGCGGCAGCCAGCGCTCTTTCTGCTCCTCCGATCCGTACTCGTGAATCGGATACATCACCAGCGCGCCCTGCACCGAAACGAAGCTGCGCAGCCCCGAATCGCCCCGCTCAATCTCCTGCATCACGAGCCCGTATTCCACATTGCTCATGCCCGCGCAGCCGTAGCCCTCGAGGTTCGCGCCCAGAAAGCCCATCTCCGCCATCTCCGGCACCAGTTCCAGAGGAAAGCGCGCGTCGCGGTAACAATCGCGGATCAGCGGCATCACCCGCTCCTCCACGAATCGCCGCGCCGTCTGCCGGACCAGCAGTTCCTGTTCGGAGAAATTCGAATCGATCAGAAGATAGTCGACGCCGCGAAATGCCACAAAGTCAGTCTACCCGGCGCGCGCTACTGCAGGATCTCCGCCAGCACGCGCCCGATGCTCCCGCTCGGCGCCTCCACATCGAGGATGGCAGACAGCGTCGGCGCCACATCGTTCATCGCAACTTTGTTCCGGTACGTCCCCGGCTTAATTCCCGCCCCGAAGAAGATCAGCGGCACGTGATTGTCGTAGTCGTACGGCGTTCCGTGCGACGTCCCGGTCGCTTCGAACAGATAATACGGTTCAGGCAGAATCACCAGGTCGCCCGCCCGCGGCCCGAAAAAGCTCAGGCTCACCGCATCGCCGATCTGATCCCGCTGCACTTCGCCATGCTGCAGCTCGTGCCGCGTGTAAACCCGCGCAATGTGCGGCATCTCCCGCACCGCGTCGGCCGCCACGTTTTCCACCAGCGCCGGATCGAGCTTCAGCTTCCGGATCAGCTCCTGATTCAGATACGGCATCAGCGGCGACGCCGTCATTAGCCATTTGCCTGGCCCGAAACGCGCCGTCAGAGCCTTCGTAATGCGGTCCGTCACCTGGATCTCATTCAGCCGCCCGCCCGGCATGTGCCGCGCCTGATTCACTTCCGGCACCGGCACCACGCCGTGATCCGCCGTCAGCACAATCAGCGTATTCCCGAGGCCCACCCGCTGATCGATGTACTGGAAAAACTTACCCAGCAGCCTGTCCGTACGGATCGAAATATCCCGCACCGCCGGATCGTCCGGCCCCACCGCGTGGCCCACGTAATCGTTCGACGAAAAGCTCACCGTGAGAATGTCCGTTGTTTCATGCCCGCCCAGCTTCTCGCCCGCAATAGCCCGCTCGGCGAACTCCTCGATCATCTCGTTGCCCCACGGCGTGGCTTCAAGACTCCCGCAATACCTCGCCTCCGCGCCCGCCGTCATCGTGCAGAACGGCTTCGCCTGTCCCGCCGGACCGGCGTCGAACGGCAGCCAGGACGCCCCAAGGAACTTCTGATACGTCTTCTCTCCGTTCAGCGCCGCTACCCATTCGGGCAGCGCCTCGCGAAAATAGGTGCTGGTCACCCAGCGATTAGAATCCGGATCGTACCAATAAGCCGCATCGGCCATATGCCCGGCCGGCAGAATCGCGCCGCGATCCTTGATCGAAACCCCGATCACATGCGACTGCGGATTCCGCATCTTCAGCTCATCGGCAACCGTACTCACCAGCAGCCGGTTTGGCGACGACCCCATCGCCCCCGGAACCCCGCCCACCACCTTCGTCGTCTTGTCCGAAACACTCGTCACCGTCGTGTTGGTCTCGCGGTCGAACCACTCGTTCGCAATGATGCCGCTCACCGACGGCGTGGCGCCGCTCAGATACGTCGAGTGCCCCACCGCGGTCACGGTCGTCGCGTGCAGATAATGCGCATCGCTGAATACCGCCCCGCCCTCCAGCAGCTTCGCCAGCCCCGCGTTGTAGTCCCCGCGGAAACGCAGCAGATAATCGTAGCGGAACTGATCCAGCACGATCGTCACCACCAGCTTCGGTTTCGCCGCCGGTCCGGCAGCGGGCATCGCCATGGCGGCGCAGAGGAACAACGCGGCAGCGCGGAGATTTCGATTCATATGTAAGAAGATACAGTACAGCTTTTCTGTTAAAAACAAATGAGCGGTGCCCGGCGTCTCCGCCCTGCACCGCTCACCGGACTGCGTTGGTTTTGTACTACCGGCGCGGCGCGTAGCCGCCCGTGATCGTCAGCGAAATGTTGCGTCCCGGCAGCAGGTTCAGCAGATCGTTCGGGCTCGCCACAAACGGCGTCGTCACCGTGCCGGCGGTCGCCGGCGTGATGCCGACCACATTGTGGGCGTTCGCCAGATTGTTGATCGCCAGCTGGATCTTGCTGCCGCGCAGATACGACTGGTTCTTCACCGTATAGTTTGCGAACAGATTCACCAGTTCGAACGGATTGATCTGAATCGCCTGATTCACCGTTCCGTTGTCGTTGTAGTAACGGCCCACGCGCTTAAACGTCAGGCCCATGTCGAAGTTGCGGTGCTGCCACAACAGGTTAAGGCCTTCGATGTTGTTCGGCGCATTGGCCACCCAGCGGCCGCCCATCGCGAAATGCGGATCGGCCTTGTACTTCGCCGAGCCGAACGACACATTGCCATACACGCTCAGGCCCCAGCCGATCGCCACATGGCTTTCGGCCTCGAAACCCTTCGTATTGGAAGGCGCAGTCGCGTAATAGACCGGCTCCTGCGTTGCCGGATCGAGGTAGTTCGCGTACGCATTCTGGAAGTGGATGTAATAAGCATCCAGATCGAGCGTCCAGCGGTTCTTCTTCAGTACCGAACCTGCCTGATAGGTCTTCGCCACGGTCGGCTTCGGCGGCGTGAGGACGTTACCACCCGCCACGTCGAACACGCTGCTCGGCGGAATGGTGTTGCCTTCCGCAAATTCGCCGTACACCGACCACTGCTGCCAAACGCGATAACGCGCCGTCAGCGTCGGCAGCCACGTATTGTAGTTTCCGCTGTGGCTTACGAAGGCCGCGCCGCCCACGCAATTCTTCGCACCCGCCCAGATACCGGCCGTCGCGGGGAACGTGGTGAGCGTGCCGCCAAGGCAAAGAACCGTCTTGACGTCCTGATACTGGTTGAGCGACATCTTGTAATCGCCGGCCTTGATACCAGCCGTTACCACCAGACGCGGCGTCGCATGCCATTCATATTCCGCAAACGGATGGAACGTCTGCGTAACGAAGTGTTCGTGGAAGTTGCCGAACGGCGTATCCACCTGCGTGATGATGTTCGACGGAATCTGGTAACGGTCCGTATACGCCCAGTCGTACCACATGCCCGTACGGAAAACACCCCACTTCGATTCTTTCGTCAGGATGGCCGTATCGCCGGCGTGGCGGTATCCGTTCAGCTTATCGACGCCGCTCGGCGACGCGGTCGAAAGATTGACCGTTGAACCGCTCTGATAGAACTGCTTGTTCCAGTAACGAGTCGTGTAGGCTTTGGTATCGAACTTCCAGCCGTCGCCGAGGTCGGAGGCAAACGCCAGATACTCGAAGTCGGTCTGCACGTGATACGTGTTGTAACCGTAGTAGTAAGGGTCGGGCGAGCCGTTCGCCACCGGGCAGTTCAGCGAGATCGCAACGCAGGTCGGTGTGCTGTCCAGCAGATAGTTATTGCCGAACGCCGCAACCTGCGCGCGCGTCGGATTCGTCGTATTCGGCGTATTGTTCCAGATGTCTACCACACCGCTGTACAGGCTCAGCGTCGTACGGCTGGAGAAGCGGTGCTGAAACTTCGCGTAGCCCGCATCGCGCTGCTGCTTATTGAAAGTCTGATACCCGTCCGACGTCATCGCATTGATGTTGAACAGAACGGAATCCTTCTTTTCCTTGCCCAGCTGGCCGGATTCAAAATCGAGCGAGTACAGCTTCGTATTGAACGACGCGTAAGTAAACGTGCCGCGAATATCCGGATCGGCCTGCAGTTCCGGCGATCTCAGGTTGATCGAACCGCCGAAGTTCGAGGGGCCGAACGTCGACGGAACCCCGGGGCTGCGATCGAACTCCGTCGAGCTGATCCACTGCGACGGGAAGCTCGCCCACGAATGGTGCGTCGGGTCGTTGGTATCTTCGAACGGAATTCCGTCGAACGTCATGCTGTACTTACCGTCGGCAAAACCACGGAAGAACGATTTTCCCTGCCCGAGGCCAATGCCGTTCGGATTCAGACTGAACGCGCCCGGAGCCTGCTGAATCACTTCCGCAAAGTCCGCCACCGGCGCCATGAAATTCTGAATCACCGCGCTGCTGATGATCGTCTTGGCCGACGTCGCATCCAGATCGTTGCCCATCGGAGCCGTTTCCGCCGCCAGTACAATCGTTTCCTGCACCGTCACCGACTGCGAAATCGCGTCCACATTCAGCGTGATCGAAACATCCTGCGTTCCGCCCGCCGTAACCGGCACGCCGCGCCGCGTGTTCAGCGCAAAGCCGGGAGCCGACGTCTCAACCGTATAGCTTCCCGCCGCCAGACCGCTGACCGAAAACTTTCCTTCCGCGCCGGTCGTCGCCGTGCCGCTTGCCGCACCGCTCTCGCTCTTCACCGTGATGCTGGCGCCGGTAATCGTCTTGGCCGCCTGATCCAGCACCGTACCCGTGATCGTGCCGCCGGACTGCGCCATCAGCGAGCCCGCCGCGAAAAATGTCATTACGAGCGTTGCGGCAAACGCCACAGCACTGCCTCTATACCTGCTTATGTTCATGAATAGCCCTCTAACTCGACAAACCTTTTGGGATATTTCCAGGCTAACAACGGCAAGTCACAAAGCGATTACATTTCCGTGATGATGCAGCTACAGTTCGGTTTTGGCCGTTACATGACAAATGAATGACAGCCGCACGACCGCTCCTCGTTGCCACTTGCTGAGCCAAGACTCAGCGAAGTGAAACGTCCGCTAAAAGGTCAGGCCGTAATAGCCGATCTGAATGTCATGCCGAACCGCGAATCCGTCGACCCGCAGAAAGAATCAAGCAAGCGCTCGCTGACTGAATGGCTCCGCGCCCTCACCCGGGATCTGTTCCAGGGTCTTGGCGAAGGCGCGGCGGGCAATGTTGGCTGGTACGCCGGCCTACCCGTCGTGCCGGGCACGTCCGGCGCCGTTGAAGCGGCGGAGTTCTCCGGCCAGATGAGCCGTCTGCACCGCGCGCTGAACAATCCGGCGCGCAGCGCCAGCGCGCGCAGCGCCACCGAACTTCCGCTCCGCCTTCCGCAGCACGGCGCCATCCCCCGCCAACTGCCCGCGGATATTGATCTGCCGTTGAGTACTGCGAATATGCCCGCGGTGTCGCCGAAAGCCATCCTGCTGCACGCCAATGTGCAGCAGCCACCCGTGCGCCCCGCGGGAATGGCCTGAGCGGCCGTCCGCCGGACACGCGCGCTCTACAGGCTTACGGTCTCATTCAGCTGCTGGCCGATCACGTCGGCAAGTAACTGCCGCAGCGTGCGTCCATCGGCAAGCGCGAACTCGCCGGCCGCGTCATTCCAGTCGAGCTTGAAGCTCTGCACGCGCGCCGACACCCAGATCTGCCGCACCGGCGCATTCGGACTCACCACGAAGCGCGCCGGCGGATCCTCGAACTCCACCGTCATCGCCCCTTCATTCCGATCCACGTCGAATTCGTGCCGGTCGGACGCCTTCTGCAGCGCCTTCTCCAGCTGCGTCAGTGCTTCGTCCGATTTCGTGCGGAACTGCTGTTCATCAAGCGCCATTATTTTTGTCTCAGTACCGTGATCACGTCGTCCGCCGTGATGACGCCCGCCAGCGATCCATCCGGCTCCAGCACCGGCATCGCCAGCAGATTGTATTTGTCGAACAACTCCGTCACGCGGTCCTGCCGGGCACTGGGTCTGGTCGAAATCAGCGGTCCGGAGAACAGCTCCCGCAGCGGCGTGTCGCCCTCGGCCAGAAACAACCGCGCCAGCGGCACCGATCCCGTAATCTTGCCCGCTGCGTCGGCGAGGAAGATCACGTACGTCGTCTCCAGTAAATCCTCGTGCCGCCGCAGTTGCACCAGCGCCTCGGCCAGCGTCGTCGTCTCCGGCATCACCACCGCTTCGGTGTTCATCATGCCGCCCGCCGTGTCTTCGTCGTATTCCAGCAGTTCCTTGACGTCGTCCACCGGCTCCTGCTCCATCTCGTCCAGGATCTCGGCGCTGGTCTCGTCTTCCAGCTCCGCCAGCGCGTCGGCCGCTTCGTCCGGCGACATCTCTTCCACAATGTCCGCCGCCACTTCCGGCTCCAGCGACTCCAGAATGCTGGCCTGCATCTTCGGATCCACCTCCGACAACGCCTCGGCCGCCACCTCGCTGTCGATCGCCCCGAAGATCGCCTCCCGATCGTCCGGCCCCAGCTCTTCCACAATGTCTGCCAGATCGGCCGGATGCAGCGCCTCCAGCTTGTCGTTGGAAATGTTCAGCCGCAGCCGCCGCAGCGGATCGGCCTCCACTATATTGCAAAAATCCCAGCGGATCGAATTCGGCCCGATCGGCTCCTGCAGCTTGCGAATCCACCGCGGCGGCGCAACCCCCTGCAGCAGCCTCCGCAAAATCGCGCGGATCCCGATATCCACCTCGATCATCATCAGCGCATCGCGCGCTTCCCCGTCCCGCTCCCCCGCCGACGTCTTCCGTTCCAGACTGACATCGGTCACCCGCACAACCTTCCGGCCGTTCACGTCGATAATCTGCTGGTCCAGCAGGTCGCGCTGAATCCGCAGCATGTACTCATCGGAATGATACGGATACAGCTTCTCGTTGCTGAGATGAATGCCGTCCAGCGAGATGCTTGCCACCTGATCGTAGCGAACCGACAGCCAGCTCGTGCCCGCTCCCACCAGGTACCGGTCGATCCGCGCCGGATGGATCAGCGGAACGATGGCTGCGTCCTTGACGCGGCCCAGCAGCCGCTTCTTCAGGTCATAGACCGGAAGGCCCAGCAGCTCCGTAAAGTACATGAAGAACAGGTTGTCCGGTGTCATCCCGACCGTTTTTCCGCTAGTTTTCCCCGCTTTTCGGGGGTCCCACATCGCAGGGACCGGCACTCCGGAACCCTGATTTCGCCGCCTGCGGCGTTCACCGCGCCGAAACCCGGGGATCCGCTCCGTTCACCCGCCGGAATGACGGACAAATTGCGGAAAAAACGAAAACCTGCTGAGGTTTACATCGGGTTCAGACGCCTGCACCCAATATGACGCACGCCCCCCGCCGCTGGCAAGCCTTTAACCGATTGTTTACCGAAGCACCCCGTCTAGCGGAACTCCATCGAAAACGGCATCATCCGCAACATCCCGCCGCGCAGCCAGATTCTCAGCCGCGCGTCGCGCCAGACCGCCCCGAGCGGCCCCAGCCCCGCAGCCTGCAGCAACCCGTCTGCGCCCGCATTCCGGTCCGCCCGCAACCCGGCCAGCCGCAGCATCGCCTCCGGCCCCGCATCGGCCGCGCGCAGCAGCATATCGAGCACGCTCCGCCTTCCCGGATAAACCACGAGGTTGATCTTCTCCCCGGTGCCGATCTTCGCCCGCCGCCGGATCATCTCGATCGCCCGGTCGATCCCCCCGATCTCATCCACCAGCCCGTTCGCCTTCGCCTGCGCTCCCAGCCACACGCGCCCTTCGGCTATCGGCCGGATCTCCCCGACCGGCCGGTTCCTCGCGCCCGCCACTTTTGTCACGAAGTCTTCATACTCCGCATCGATGCCATCCCGCAGCTTCTGCCGCGCTTCCGCCGTCAGCGGCGCATAATCGGAATCGATCAGCGCAAATTTACCCCGCGCCACCTGTTCCTTCGACACCCCCACCTTCTCGTAAAGTCCACGCAGATTCGGTTTGCCGAACACCACCCCGATCGAACCGGTAATCGTCGCCGGATACGCCAGCAGCGGATCGCCCGTCATCGCCATGTAGTAGCCGCCCGACGCCGCGTCATCCGACATCGAAATCACCACCGGCTTTTTCTTCTTCAGCTCATTCATCGCCCGCCACATCTCGTCGGACGCCACCACTTCCCCGCCCGGCGAATTAATGCGCACGATCACGCCCTTCACTCCGCCGTCCGTCCCAACCTTCTCCAGCATGCGGTCGAACGCGGAGGATTCAATCCCGTCGGCGTCGGACGAATCCTCGCTGCCCCGCGTGATATCGCCCTCTCCCACCACAAACGCTATGCGGTTCGGCCCTGTGCTGATCGCCGGATCGGCATTCGCCGCGTAGTCGTGTTCGGAAATCCGCTTCAGCTCGCTCTGGTGCAGCCGGCTCTTCATCTCCTCCAGCACCTGATCTTCGTAGCGAACGTCGTCGATCAGCCCCTTCGCCTTCGCCTGCGCCGCCAGAAACGGCCCTTCGTCGATAATCGCCCGCACACTGGCCGCGTCTTTATTCCTCCCGCGCGCCACCGTGGAAACCAGATCGCCATATAGCTGATCCGCCAGACTCGTCATCACCTCGCGCGTCTCCGGCGACATCGAAGACCGCGTGAACATGTCGCCGAAATCCTTATATTTGCCCGCATGCTCCACGTCGATCTCAACGCCCAGCTTGTCCAGCGTGTTTTTGAAGTAGAGGAGTTCGAAGCCCACCCCCTTGAGGTTCAGCTCGTCCGACGGAACCATGTAGATCTTCTGGCACGCCGTCGCCAGATAATACTCCCGCAGCCCGGGCGCCTTCAGATAAGCAATGAGCGGCTTGCCCGACTTGCGGAACTGCTCCAGGTCGGCGCGGATCTCCTGCATCTTCGCCCACCCGATGCTCACACCCTGCGGCTCGAAGACGACGGCTTTAATCCGGCTGTCCGCCGCCGCATGCCGCAGCATCGACCACACGTTCTCCACCGTCACCGGCGCCCGCTCCGCAAAAAACGGCACCTCCACGTCGAGCGCCGGCTTTTCCGGCACGCTCCCGCTCAGGCGCAGAACAAGCGTCGAACCCTCTTCCACCGCCGGCGTCCGGCTGCGAAAAGAGAGTGCCGCAACCACCGCAATCGCACAGAGAATAAGGACGATGCCGAACCCCGTAATCACGCCCCACACGAATTTACTCATTCACGCCACGCGCTCCCGTCCCGAAGTTAGCACGCCCGGAGCACCATGACTGCGGCGCCATGAATGCCGCAACATGAACGCGGCAACATGAATGCTGCAACATGGCGCGGCACCCTCCGTGCGCTGATGCCCACATAGTTTTGCCCGTCCCGCGCCCGCTGTGGCAAACTGAAGTTGCCAGCAGGACGAACAGCCCCAGGCGGGAATGCCGCAACCAACTTCTAACCTTATTACCGGACCGGCCGCGTGACTCTCAACCAGGCGCTTGCGCTCATCCGGTCGGCCAGAGACAGCGGCGGGGAAAAGCAACCGCACTGCCTGCTGTGTGGCTTTGAACCTCTGCATCTCAAAACGCTGTTTCAGGCTCACCTGCTGGAGCGCCTCCCGGGCTCGGCTGTGGAAATTCAGACCGGCATTTATGGCGACCTGCCAGGCGGTCTGGCCGCGGCCGCCGAATCGTCCGCTCTCGGCGCCGCCGTCGTGCTCGAATGGAGCGACTTCGATCCCCGCCTCGGCCTGCGCAGCAGCGGCGGCTGGGCCGAACACCTGCAGCCCGATATCCTGGCCAGCGCACGGCAGCGCGCCGCGCACATCGAAACGGCGCTCGAAAAGCCGGGACGCCGCATGCCGGTCGCCCTCGTGCCGCCGAGCCTCCCGCTCCTGCCCCTCGGCAACACCGTTTCCGCCCAGGCCAGCGTCGTCGAACTGGAACTGGAACACCTTCTCGCGTCATTTCTGAGCCGCGCCGCCCGCCTGCCCGGCGTCCGCATCGTCCAGCGCAATCGCCTCGACCGCATCCCCGTCGCCGAGCGCCTCGACGCCAAAATGGAACTGCTCGCCGGCTTTCCCTACACCGTCCCGTTCGCCGATCTCCTCGCCGCCTCACTCGCCGACGTCCTCTATCAGCCCTCCCCCCGCAAGGGCCTCATCACCGACCTCGACGACACCCTCTGGGCCGGCATCGTCGGCGAAATCGGCGTCGAACACGTCTCCTGGCACCAGGAGAGCCACAGCCAGACCCACGGCCTCTACCAGCAGATGCTCGGCCACCTGGCCGGCTGCGGCGTCCTCCTCGCCGTCTGCTCCAAGAACGAACTCACCACCGTGGAACAGGCTCTCGCCCGCCCCGACCTGTTTCTGAAATCCGAATCCCTCTTCCCCGTCTGCGCCGACTGGGAGCCGAAGTCCAAAGCCGTCGCCCGCATCCTCCGCACCTGGAACATTGCCGAGGATGCCGTCGTTTTTATCGACGACAGCCCCATGGAACTCGACGAAGTCCGCCGCGCCTTCCCCGGCATCACCTGCCGCCAGTTCCACGGCAAGGATCCCGCCAAAGTCTGGCAACTTCTCGGCGAACTGCGCGATCTGTTCGGCAAGCCGCTGCTCATGGAGGAAGACCGCCTCCGCCAGGCGAGCATCCGCGCTTCCGCTCAGCTCGATGAGATGGGCGACGAAGCCGCTTCACCCGAATTCCTCCGCAGCCTCGACGGCAAAGTTACGCTCGACTGGCGCATCACGCCGGGCGACAAACGCCCCCTCGAACTGATCAACAAGACCAACCAGTTCAACCTGAACGGACTCCGCATCGGTGAAGGCGAATGGCAGCGCGCCCTCGAAGATCCCGCCACGGTGCTGGCCGTCGTCTCCTACGCCGACAAATTCGGCCCGCTCGGCAAAGTGGCCGTGGCGCTCGGCAAGGCGGAACCGGATGAAAACGGCGTCACGCGGCTCCATATATCCCATTGGGTGATGAGCTGCCGCGCATTCTCCCGCCGTCTGGAATACCATACTCTTGAGGGTCTTTTCCGCCATACCGGCGCGGCAGAGATCGTTTTCGCCTTCGCGGAAACGGAAAAGAACAAGCCGCTGCGGGATTTCCTCCGCGCCGCGGGAATCGCGCCGCCGGCCGCCGAAGTCCCGAACGCCAGCGCCGCGTACCGCCTGACTCGCGACGCGTTCTACGCTCAGAACCATGTTTTGCCGCACGAAACAGTGGACGTGAAAATATGAACGACACCGAAAAGCGCCTCGCGCTTTGTTTTGCCAATGTTTTTCCCGAACTGAGCGACGATCAGATCCGCCGCGCCAGCACCGCTTCCATCGCCGCCTGGGACTCGGTCGCCCACATCACCCTGCTGACCAGCATCGGGGAGGAATTCGGCATCGATCTCGATTTCGAAGAGTTTGCCGAAGCCAACTCCTTCGCCGCCGTCCTTGAACTGGTTCGCGCGAGATCCGCGAATGCCGGAAACTAAAGGCATAACGCTGCACCATATCGGTTGCGTCGTGCCGTCGATTGAAGACAGCATCGAGCGTTATAAAGCGGCGCTCGGGGCAACCACCGTTTCGCAGGTTTTCGAAGACCCCATCCAGCGCTCTCGCGTCGCCTTCCTCGATCTCCCCACCCCGGGTCCGGCCCATCACGGCCAGGTGCTTTTCGAGCTGGTTCAACCCGCCGCGCCGGATTCCCCGGTCGCGCGCTTTCTCGGCAAAGGTGGCGGCCTCCATCATCTTTGTTACGAAGTCGACGACCTTGCCGAACAGATCCGGCTGATGAAACTGCAGCGTGCCCTGCTCATCAGTTCACCCAAACCGGCTGTCGCCTTTGGCGGCCGCCGCATCGCCTGGATGCGCACCCCCGATGCTCTCCTGATCGAATATCTGGAGCGCCGTCTGCCGGAATCCGCCGATTGAAGATCGACCGCATGGACCGGATCGTATGAGCACCGAATCAGTTGTGCGCGTCAGACCCTGGCTGCCCGGCGACGAGGATGCGATCTGCCGCATCGCCGCGCGCAATGGTCTGAGCGCCCTCGATCCCTCCACAATCCGCAACAGCAGAAGCCTCCATCCGTTCGCTCATGAGTTCCGCGACATCCCGGCCGGCTGGGTTCTGGAGATCGACGGCGCCATCGTCGGCAACCTCAGCAACATTCACATGCTGTATGAACTGGGAGGCAGACGTTTGCTCGCCACCGTGGCCTCCGCCTGGGCGGTCGATTCCGAACACCGCGGAAAGGCGCTGCGCCTCATGAGCACGTTCTTCCGCCAGAAGGGCGTCGACCTGCTGCTGAACGTCAGCGCCAGTCCCGCCACCGCCAAAATCCTCACCGGGATGAAGATCCCGCGCCTCCCGATTCCGGACTACGGCCGGCCCTGCTTCTGGGCGACGCGGCCCCGCGCCTTCGCCCGTGCCGCCCTCACACGCCGCGGCATCTCCGGCGCGGCGGCACTCGCCTGGCCAGCGGGATTCGCCTTGCTGGCCCGCGACGTAATTCGTCAAAGCGGACGCGGGCGCCTGTCCTCGGCTGTACGTCGCATCGATGCTTTCGACGACCGCTTCGATGACCTCTGGAACGACATCGCGGCCGGACCCGTGCGCCTGCGCGCCGTCCGGACCCGCGCCGTCCTCGAGTGGCGGTACCGGGCCGAGCTGCGGGAACGCCGCGCCTCGATCCTGATCGCCGAACGCGCCGGCAGACTCTCCGGTTACGCCGTCCTGACCAGCCGGCCGGATTCCGATGCCGCCGCGGAAGGCGGAATGAGCCTCTGCGACGTCGCCGACCTGCAGGCCGCCGGCGACGACCCTGCAACCTTCCGCGATCTTCTTCTCGCCTGCATCCGCAGCGCCCGCGAGGACGGCAGGGATGCCGTCAAATTCATGACCGGTACCCCGGCCAAACGCCTGCCCGCGGAGCGGCTGCATCCCATCAGCTACCAGATGCCTTTCTGGCAGCAATACTTCCAGGCCGGCTCCCCGGAACTGGCAGCCGCGCTGGCTGGCGCCGATGCCTGGGACTTCTCCCTGTTCGATACTTTTTAATCCTGCGGCCCTTTCTTCGCTACTCGGCAACTGCTTGCATGTGTAGTATTGAAGAATGGGTCTTCCCGGTTTTCTCGATCGACCGCTGAAGAGCGTGCGGGTTTTATCCCGCGCCATCAACGGACTCGGTCTGCCCGCCACGCTGCAGTTGGTTCAGCGCCAGATTGGCAGCGCGTTTGGACAAGGACCGGAGACCATATACCGCATCCGCGTGCCGGGATACCCTCAGCCGATCTCAATCCGCGGCGGTCAAAGCACCGACGGTTTCGCGTTCTACCAGCACCTCGCCATGCAGGACCTCGATATCTTCGACCTCGGCTCGCCGAAGCTGATTATCGATGCCGGTGCCAATATCGGGATGGCCTCTCTCTACCTGCTCAAACGGTACCCCTCGGTGAAAATCGTCGCCGTCGAACCCGATCCGGAGACGTTTGAACTCTGCCGCGCAAACCTCGCCGCGTACGCCGACAGGGTCGTGCTGGTGAAGGGCGCCGTATGGAGCAGTTGCGGAGAACTGGTCTTCGTCCGCAACCAGTCGGAATGGAACAGTCACGTGCAGGGCGCGGAGAACGTACACGCCGGCCAGGAAGCACAGGCAGCTCCGGCGACGGAAATTCGCGTGCAGTCCTTCGATCTTCCCTCCCTGATTGCGCTCGGCGGCGGGGGGCCCGTGGATCTGCTCAAAATGGACATCGAAGGCAGCGAGGCCGAAGTATTCGCCCGCAATCCCGACAGCTGGCTTTCCGCGGTCCGCAATATCATCATCGAACTGCACGGACCCGAGTGCGACAAGAGCTTCGCTGCCGCGCTGACCGGTTATGAGTACGAAGCCTTCCCGCTGCGCTCGGTGACTGTCTGCCGGAATTTGCGGCCCCGACTTCCGTCCTGATTGCGCACTTTCTCCGGCATGAGCCTCAACTCTCTCTTCCTTGGCCTGCGCCGCCATACCAGCTCCGGACTCTACATTCCGGAGCTTGACGGCCTTCGCTTCGTCGCTATTCTTTGCGTATTTATCTTTCATCTCGCCGGCGATGTGGTGCGCCACAATCCCCCCGGCGTTCCCGACCCCGACTCGGCGTTCTTCTACCTCACCCAGCAGCTGAACATCGGCGTGCCCCTCTTCTTCGCCATCAGCGGCATGATCCTCGGTCTCCCCTTTGCCCGCTACTGGCTTCTCGCCGGGCCCAAAATCTCGCTGAAGCGCTACTTCCTCCGCCGCGTCACGCGCCTCGAACCGCCCTACATCGCCGCTCTTCTCCTCCTGTTCGTGGTCAAGCTCGCCGGCCACCGGGGCACGGTGCCGGAGATGATCCCGCACCTCGGCGCCAGTGTCCTCTACCTGCACAGTCTGCTTTACCGCGACATGAGCACCATCAATCCCGTCGCCTGGTCACTCGAAGTGGAAGTGCAGTTTTACATCCTCGCCCCGGTGCTGGCGCTCGTCTTCGCCGTGCGTTCCGCGGCGCTGCGCCGGTTGCTGATCTGCCTTGCCATCGTTGTGGCGGCCGCACTCAATCCGTGGACCGACATGAACGTCTCCCGCGGTAATCTCGCCACCTGGATGGCCCATCTTTCTCTGGCAGGCAACATTCAGTACTTCCTGACCGGCTTCCTGCTGGCAGATTTCTTCCTGGTCCTGCCGGTCGCCAAATACCGCAACCACCGCTGGGACATTGTGACGCTGCTCGGCTGGCCAGCCCTGATCTTTCTGTTGATCCGTTACACGCAGATCGCGAACGTCGCGCTGCCGGCCGTCATCCTGCTCCTGTATGTGGCGGTGTTTTACGGAACCCGGTCGAGCCGCCTGTTCGCCACGCTCTGGGTGGCCTCCATCGGCGGCATGTGTTACTCCATCTACCTGCTGCACAATTACGCGATCGCCGTCCTCGGCTTCATCACGGAACGGATCGGCCAGGGACTTCCCTTCGAAGCCCGCTTCGTCATTCAGTCGCTGATCATGACACCGGCCGTGCTCGCCCTTTGCATTGTCTTTTACCGGCTGATCGAACAGCCCTGCATGCGGCCGGACTGGCCTGCCCGCCTCCGCCGGTTCGCACTCGGCAAACTGCAGGCTTAACCAGGATTCGGTTCCGGCCCGGCGCCTGTTATTCCGCCACCGCGACTTCGCTCTTCCCGGCGCGCAGCCCGGCGAAGAACCGGTAGAACCGCATCACGCGCTGCCGGAACAATCCCCACAGCACCGCCGCATAGACCAGTCCGCCCAGCGCCACTTCCTCGCCCAGCCCCGGCCAGCCATGGGGCATCTGCATCCGCCTGAAACCATATATCGACGCCACCATACCGGCCGAACCCACCATCGCCGGCAGGATCGCCGCCGCATACTTCCACACGCCGCAGCGGAGTTCCCGGAACAACCGCACCGCCAGCGGCAACACCGTAATCGGCGACATCATCAGCCACGTTGCCGCCACCACCGCCACCCCGCGCGGCGAGGCGAAGTAGAACGCAAACGGCATCAGCACGAAGTTCAGAATCGACATCCACATGGTGAACCGCGTCAGCCGCAGCGTCGTGAGCACCTGGCTGATCAGATACGCCATGGACCGGACGCACATAAAAACCGCCAGCCAGCTCAGCGGCCCGGCGGCCGCCGCCCACTTCGGACCCAGCAGCAGTTCCACCGCTTCCGGCGCCACCACCGCCAGCCCGAACAGCAGCGGGAAAAGCGACATCGCCAGCGTCTCGCTGAAGATCAGGAAATACCGCAGCATCAGCTCTTTGTCGTGCTGCACCCGCGAAAACAAGGGCCCGGTGACCCGCATGATCATCGTGCCGACCTTCTCCGCCGGCGTGCTCGCCAGGTTCGATGCCAGCCGGTACGCGCCCAGCGGATTCTGCCCCATCGTGCGCCCGATTACCATCGTGTCGGAAAGCCCGTTGATGCTCCCCGTCACGCGCTGCGCCGCAATCTCCATCCCGAAGCGAAGCGGCACCCACACATCTTTCTTCCGCGGCCACGCGTACCCGACCGGCCGCCACCAGATCGCCAGCGCAATATTTGCCGCCCGTCCCGTCAGCTGACCCACCGGCAGCGACCAGTAACCCATCCCGGCGTACGCACACCCGACCATCACGACAGCCGTCACCAGCGCCAGCACCGACTCGGCCAGCGACAACCGCCGGTAATCCATGTCCCGCTGCAGCAACCCCAGCGGAATGGCTTCGAGCGACGTCAGGATGAATGACACGCTCGCCACAATCACCAGATCGTGCAGCGCCGCCGCCCGGAAAAACCTCGCGATGAGCGGCGCGGCCGCCACCGACGCCAAAAAGAAAAACGCTCCCGACAGGGCCGAAATCGTATTCAGCTGCGCCGTCACCCGCCGGTCCAGCTCCCGCATCTGCAGCACCGCCATGCCGATGCCGAACTCCGCCATGACGTTGGTCACGACGAAGTAGAACCCCGCCATCTCCACCAGCCCGTAATCGGCCGGCGAAAGCAGCCGCGCCGTGATCAGCACCGATGGCCAGGAAATAATCTGCGAGATCCACTTCGCGCCCACCGTCCACGCCAGCCCGCCCACCAGCGCGCGGTCCAGATGCTTCGGTTCGGGCGGCGTCGCGTCAGGCGCGTGATCTGGTTCAGACATTCAGGTATGAAATTCGTGCGCTGCGGAATGCGCCGGTGGAACAGCTTCCGGCACTACTTCGGATTGTACTAGGGTGCGCCAACAGCCCGGGAATCGGAACCGTGCACCACCCGTAACGATGACCCAAAGACCTTGCGCGAAAGACCTTGCGCAATGACAGTGCGCAAAGCCCGTGCGCGAAAAATCCGGCTATCGCCCTTTCTTGCTATCATGATGTGGTTTGGCCGGGAACCGGAGCGACGGCGGCACCTCGCCACCCCGCTCGGCCCGAAATATACTCGGCGCACCCGACTGCTTTGAACTCCCCGAGGAATGCGGCACCCGATTCCGGCCTGACGCCACGCGGCAACCCGGCCGAACCCGGAACCCTGACCTGGTCCGGCCCCGAAATCCCGTCGCTCTACGGCCTTCGCGGTCTGGCTGCGTTCACCGTCGTGCTGTCCCATCTGGGCCTCGCGGCCTTCAACGCCAACTACGCCGTCATCTGTTTCTTCGTACTGTCCGGCTTCCTGATCACCCATCTGCTCCTCCGCGAGTTTGACCGGACCGGCGACATTTCCCTCCGCCAGTTTTATACCCGCCGCGCGCTGCGCATTTTCCCCGCGTTCTACGGATACGCCGCCTGTTACATCGCCGGTCGCCTGGTGGTCCGTCTGCCCATCGATTGGCCCACGCTGATCTCCTGTCTCACCTACACGAGCAACTACTACTTCGCCTTCAGCGGCCAGCCGCTCGCCACCATGATCCACGCCTGGTCGCTGGCTGTTGAAGAACAGTTCTACCTGCTCTGGCCACTGATCGTGTGGCGCCTCCACGGCAACCGCCCCCTCATGATGAAGATCCTCGCCGCCGCCATCGCAGCCGTCTGGATCTACCGCTGGATCGCCGTCCTTTACGCCTTCGACGGAACCTACATCTTCTGCGCCTTCGAAACGCGCGCCGACGCCCTCGCCATCGGCTGCCTGATCGCCGTCGCCAGCCGTGAGCGCTGCCTGCCTCGCTGGGTGATCGAAGCCAGGTGGCTTGCGGCCATCGCCATCGTTGCCGTGATTCTCGCCTCGGCGCTCGTGATCAACGGTCCCCGCTATTCGTGGTCGCTGGTGGCTGTCGCGTTCGCCGTGATCCTGATCCAGTCGGTAGCCCACGCCCGCACCCGCTGGTACCGGTTTCTGAACTCGCGGCTCCTGCATGCACTCGGAGTCATCTCCTACTCGCTGTACCTCTATCACCCGTTTTCCAACCGCCTGCCGGGCAAGCTGCACACGCTCCCCATCGGCGTCGCCTTCGCCCTTCTGCTGGCTACAGCTTCTTACTGGATCGTGGAAAGACCATTCCTCTCGCTCAAAGACCGCCTGTCGAAAGCGCACCGCCCGGCCGCGGGTTAGCCCGCAGGCGGCGCTCCGTGCTGCCCGCGGCTACTCCGCGAAAATCATCATCGAATTGCCGCCCAGCAGCCTCGCCGACAGCCGCGGGTCCAGCATATTGAGCGGCCGGCGGAACACGTTGGCCAGCTTCGTCTTGATACTCCCGGTCGGCACCGACGTCGCCCCCTCCGTCAGAAACCAGTCGATCACCCGATAGCCCGAATGCTCCAGCGTCTTCAGCGCCGTCTCCATCGTGAATATGTGCAGATGCCCAACCGTCTCCCAGGAATTACGCCCCCGCAGGATCGCGCTCACGTGCGCATCGAGCGGTATGTGCAGGATTGTTCGGCGAGCCTTTTTCCTCGTCTCCCGCAGGAACGCGAAGCAGTCCTCAACGTGCTCCACAACATCCATCACCAGCGCCAGATCGTACGTCTGCCCATCGTCGAACGCACTGCCCAGCACGAACCGGACGTTCGTATCGCCGAAGTGCCGCAGGCTGATTTCATGCGCCTGCGGGCTGATCTCGTAACCGGTGTATTCATTGCCCGCCGGCAGCCCCTTCCCGAGTTCCACCAGGATGCCGCCGGCGCCGCAGCCGATCTCACAAATCGTCTTCGGCTGAAATTCCGGATGCCTCGCCAGCATCTCCAGAATCCAGCCGGCCTTGTACGGCGAATCTTCCAGATGCCACGCCCCGCCGGTCTTCGACAGGTAGGCTCCGTCCGTGTAAATGCTCTGGCCTTCAGTGCTCAAATGATTCCGGATTTCTGCCGCCCCGGCCAATCGGCCCGCGACGCTTTTGTCCTGAGTTTAATACGGGACCGGCCCCGGTATTCGGGCTAACCGGCCGCCGCCCCGACCGCCCTGGTTCCGATCGGCGGCATCGGCGCGCTCAGATCCTCCCCCGCGCCAGAGCACCTTCTTCGGTCCGCGGAATTTATCCGGCAACAGACCGCGCCGCTGTGCCCGCCTTCCGGCGGTACATTGCCGGCTTGGTCGCCTTTACCGGGTCCTCCACCTTGACCGTGTCCTCCACCTTCACCGCGTCCTCAACCATGCGCGCGAACTCCCGGACGTAGGTTTTCTCATCCAGTTCGCTGTGCGCCCTGGCGAAACCTGCTTCGCCCATGCGCCGCCGCAGTTCCGCATCCGCAAGCAACTGCCGCAGCCGCCGGGCCAGCGCAGCACTGTCCCCGGCGGAAAACAGAAAACCATTTTCGCCATCCCGCACCAGATGCGGCGTCCCGCCGATGTCCGACCCGATTACGGGCAAACCGGCCGCCATGCCTTCGATCAGAGCGCGGGAAAGACCTTCGCTGCGGCTCGGCAACACCATCGCCGTCGCGCCTTCCACAATCTTCAGCGCTTCCGGATTAGGCCTCGCGCGCAGGAACTCGATCCGCGGGCAATCCCCCGCCACGGCCTTCAGTTCGTCGAGATCCGGATAATAGCCGAGCAGCTTCAGCTTCACCTCCGGAAATTCGCCGGCAAGTTCAGCGAAAGCTCTCGCCAGCAAGTCCGCCCCTTTCAAATACCAGGGCGCCCCGACCATCAGGACGAATCGCTCCTGCGCCTCCCGGTTCGGATTCCGCCGGATGACCGAAACCGGCACGAAATCATGGAACACCGAATTTGGTACATTGCGCAGCAGCGCGTATTTGCTCGTCTGGTCGGGATACAGGAAGTGGGCCCGGTCTGCAACGAACATCGACACGTGCAGACACAGATCGGAGTAAGCCTTCATGATCCGCGCGCGCACTCCCGGCCGCTCCCGTTCCGCAATGTAATTCAGCTGCGGGCTCGTGACCACCTCGACCACGAGGCGTGCCCCCGTCAGCAGTTTCAGCGCGACCCCCATCACGCCCGTCGTCATATGCGAATACGCAACAATGCATTCAAAACGCCGCTCCCGGTGCAGTTCGAGGCCCTTGCGCACGTAGAAACTGAATGTCCTGACCCGCTCCCGAAGTCCGCGGTTCAGGGAACTCAGCCGCCAGTGGTACCGAAAACTGCCCACACTGTAAACCGGATAAGACCCCGGCCCGAACACCGCCTCAACTTCGGACGGCTTCTCGAACCAGACCGGCTGCAGCACATCTCCTTCCAGCACCTCCGACAGGTGCGCGAAGCGGTCCATACGCCGGTCCGTTGGCGGCGGAACAAGTGTCGAGTGGATATAAAGAATTCGGCGCCGAACGCGCCGCTCACGGCTCTCCGGACCCCGGTGCCCTTCCGCCACAATCGCGTCCGGCCCTCGGGACGAAAAGCGCGTCGACTTCCGCGCGAACGCTGCGAGACTGAGCAAAATGCCGGAAACCGCGCGGAGGATGTGGTTCAGTGTCATCTGGAAGCCGGGCGACGCGTTACCCAGGTCCAGATAGTGGGCGGAAATCAGGAATTTCTCAAAAAAAATTGCGGCTTTCTACTGCGGTGCCACCCGAGCCACCGGCTCTCCTTCAACCGTGAGCCGGATCATGGCGGCAAACTCGCGGATATACGCCTTTTCATCCATCAGCGCGCGGGCCCGCGTATAACCGGCGTCGCCCATCCGACTCCGCAGTTCCGGATCCCGCAGCATCCTGCGCAGCGCATCCGCCAGCGCCCCGGCGTCTTCCGGCGGAACCAGCAGGCCGTTTTCCTCATGCCGGACCAGCACCGGTATCCCGCCCAGATCGGCCCCGATCAGCGGCACCCCCGCCGCCATGCCCTCCAGCAACACGCGCGACAATCCCTCGCAGCGGCTCGGCGCTGCAAGCACCGTCGACCCCGCGATCATCTTCAGCGCTTCCGGGTGCGGCCGGGGGCCCAGAATTTCGATACGCTCCGACCCGCCCGTCATGGCCTTCAATTCCGCCCCGTCCGGATAAAAGCCCATGATCCGAAGCTTCACATCGGGAAACTCAGCGGCGACCTCAAGGAACGCCTTCACCAGCAGATCGGCGCCCTTCAGATACCAGGGGGCTCCCACCAGCAGAATGTAACGCTCCCGCTTCTCGCGCTCTTCGTCCCGTTGAATGGCGGCAACCGGCACAAATTCGTGGAATACCGAGTTGCGAATCTTTCGCAGCAGCCGGTATGCTCCCGTCTGGTTTGGATAAAGAAAATGCGCCCGGTCGGCGAGGAACATCGAAAGGTGCAGGCAGACGTCCGAGTAAAGCTTCATCGCCCGCTCGCGCAGCGTTGGCTTCGCGCTGTGGCTGATATAGACATGCTCCGGACTCGTCACGATCTCGATGATCAGCTTGGCACCGGTCAGCAGCTTGATCGCTCCCGCCAGCAGCCCGGTGGTCATGTGGGAATACGCAACGATGCAGTCGAACTTCCGCTCCCGGTACAGTTCCACGCCCTTGCCCAGGTAAAAACGGAAAGTCGCCAGCCGCTGCCGCACGCCGCGATGGGGAGAGCCGAGAAACCAGTGGTAACGGAACCGGCCCACGGTGTACACCGGATACGAACCGGGCCCGAACATCGCCTCCACCTCGGCCGGCGTCTGAAACCAGATGGGCTGCAGTACATCGCCTTCCAGTTCCGCGGACAGCAGATGGAAGCGGTCCGTCTGCAGGTCCGTCGGTGGCGGCTGCAGGGTGGAGTGCACGTAAAGGATTCGCATGCTCTGAGTGTCGGGCGGAGCGCCGGAATGTCGGGCGGCCGCTGCTAAGTCAGGCGCCGCTGCTGCAGCGGGAACGGCTGACCGTTCCATCCCGCCCCGCGCCGAACCGGTTGCGGGAGCGGGGACGCGGGTACCGGCGCGGCCAGTTCAATGTCGGCGGCCGCCCTCATGGCAATCGCCACTCCGATCATCGCCGGCAGGTAGAACCGGTAAGCATTGGAAAGAAACACAATGGTCACCACATATCCGGTCATCGCCAACAGATAACAGAAAGCCGCGTTGGTAATTTCCACGTGCCCGGCCAGTTTGGCCCTTTTATAAACCTTGCTCACCGAACCGTACGCATAGCCGATGCCCAGAACGAAAAATATCAGCGCCGGCACTCCGCACTCGCTGGAAACCTCGGTAAACGCGTTGTGCGTCTCATGCCAGTTTCCGACCTGACCGGCCGCCACCGCATGCCCGCCTTCGTAGTTGGAAAACTGCCCCATGCCGACGCCCAGCAGTGGATGCTCCATCGTGAAAATCAGGCTCTGCCGCAGCAGATATTCGCGCGAATCCCTCGATTCCCCGGCTTCCTGGTTCAGCGTTGCGTTCGCCGACTCCGCACCGAATAACGTCGCCAGACGATCCGCCGCTCCGCCGCTCACAAGAATCGGGATCGCGATAGCCAACAGTCCAGTCGCCGCCATCGTGATCATCCGCTGTTTGGCGGACCCCCGGAACAGCACGAATAAAAACATGGCAGCCAAAGCGATCAGCGCGCCCCGCGACCCCGTTGCCAGAACGATCCTCGCCCCGTAGGCAATCGGGAGCAACATGGAATAGCGCACGAACGAGTTTCGCTTCTTGTCCATCGCGATGAACAGGATGAACGGCAGCAAAAGAATGACGTGGCTGGCCAGATCGTTGGAATTCCCCACCGTCGTGGTCGTGTCGCCCATAGTCAGGCGCCCCTCCACGTCCGGCTTGGCGAGAACAGCTGCGGCCCCGATAAAGCAAATTCCGGAAAAGCCCACCAGCGACACCAGCGAACGCACCGCGCTCCATTCCGTCGTCAGCCCGCCAACCACGAAAAGCAGCGGGAACGCGAACAGCGTGTAGAGCTTCAGATCCTCGAACGAGCCGCCCGCCCAGGTACTCCCCGGCAGCGACAAAATCATGCACACGAAAAACCCGGTCCACATCCGTGCGGCGCGATCCTGATATGTCCGGCCGATCGCCCCCGTCACCAGGGCGCCAAGAATCGCGGGCGGTCCCACCACATAGAGCAAATACGTGTTGGCCTGCAGCCAGACGTAGAGCAATTCCGGCAGCACCGTCAGCCGCACGAACAGCATCGCCAGCCCCGCGCGAAACGCCATCTTACGCAATCCGGCGTGCTCGTCGGCTTTTTCCTCCGCGACCTTCACCCCGGGCGCGAGGTATTGGTTCGGACGCTGTTGCCCAACCGGCCGGAAGCCTGGCGTCGACACCGGTCGCTGCGATACAGGACGCTGCGATACAGGACGCTGCGGCGCCGGGCGCTGTGGCAAAGTGCCGGCCCCCGCCCGGGCTGGCGGCGGGTAGGGATAATCCGAATTCAGCATTCGACCCATTGCTTGTATGATAGCGCCAGCCGCCTGACTCCCCTATCCCCCGCCACGGCCTATGGTACTGGAGCCAAAGACGCTCTCCCGTGCCCGATCCCGCCCGTCCTCCGGTCGGATCTTTCCGAACCCGCCAGCCGCCCGCCCTACTGCGCCGACGGTCCGCTCAACAGATCCGGATCCGTCTGCGACACCACATCGCCGGTCGACGACAGATACCGGATCTGGTACCAGTGCGTCCCCTGACGATCATCCACCGTCACCGCGCAAGGTGAAGTATTCCCGCACTGGTACGTTGCCTGCGCCCCGGATGGAGCCGTCACCAGAATCGCGGCGTTCGCCGCCACCCCCGGGTCGAGGCTGACGTACACCGTCCGGTTCTGCGCCGGCGCCACACCGCCCACCCGGACCGCCGGCCACTGGTGCGCCATGCCAATTCCGAAAAAGAACCCCGGCCACTTGTAGATCGACATCGCAATATCGTCGAGGTTGCTCGCCGTAATTCCATCGGAAAAATAGCCGCTTGCCGTGAGCCCCGGCGCGCCGTACGCGGCCCCGTAAAACAAATCTCCGAGATTCCTGTTTGCCTCCGTCGGATTCCCCAGATACATCACGCTCATCGCGTTCTGCGCTTCCGCGTTGCGCGCTCTCGCCTGCGTCGCGGCCGGCCCGTTGTAACTGTTCTCAATGCATCCGATCGTCCGGTACTGCACATCGGTAATTCCGCTTTCGGTCGCCACCGGCTCGCACATGGGAAAGCCGCGTCCGTAGAAAATCCCTTTGGTCGCCGGGTCGAATCCCGTCGTCCCCACCCAGCTCGCGATCGCCTGATCCAGCGCCTGATATGGCGCATAAGTTTGTCCGGCGATTCTCATCTGCAGCGCCTTGATTCCCGCCATGAACGGCTGCGTTCCGCGCCCCACCAGATTGTAGAGCGTGTACGCGAATGTCCCCCCCGCCGATGTCCACGGCCGGTAAAGCTGTATGTGCGTCGAATCGGTCAGCGTGCAGCTCGTAATCTGCCCGAAGTTCGCCGTATCGCCCGGACCCTGCGCAATCGTCAGCGCGTAATTTAAATAATCGTTATTCTCGATCGACCAGTACACCGTCCCGCTGTCGCCCGGCCACAGTGCCGCCATCGTCATGCTGCTCGGCGAATTGTAGTCGAACTGCGTGACCAGGTTATACGGTACCCCGCCCATCGTGCCCCCCACCAGCAGCTTGAACGAACCCGCCGGCGGAACAAACGCGCCCGTCAGCGCCGTCAGCAGCGCCGACCCGCTGCTCGCCGCCGCCGTCCCGTGCGCCGTGCTGTAACACATATTGGAGGGAAACGTTCCGTTCAGCGCGGTAACCGTCGTCGACCCCTGCGTCGCCGCCAGCTGCAACGGCCCCGGATTCCAGTAAAACGCGCTGGCAAAGGAATTGTCCGCCCCCTTGCATCGGTTGTCCCGCGCATACGACGCCCCCGCCACGCCGCTCTGCCAGTTGGCCCGCTGCGCCGGATCCGGATCGAACCGCGCCGCCATCGCCAGCCAGCTCATCGCGTACGCCGTTTCCCGAAGATCGTCATCGCAGCTGCTCTGCTGCGCAACTCGCAGCCCCCATTGCGCGTACGTGCGCAGGCCGGACCAGTTGGACGCCCGGTCTCCGTCCAGCACCGCCGCCGCCACCACCCCCGTGATGCTCCGGTTGCGGGGTGCCCCGCCCGCATCGCCCTGCGCGTTCTCCGGATAACGCAGCCAGTAATCTTCCACGTTCCGCGCCGAAGTCAGCGCCTGCCGGTAGCCCGAACGGAAATAGAATGCGTAGTGGGCCAGGCCGATGTCATAGAAGTTTGGTGAAAAGTCCCCCGTGTATCCGAATCCGTCCATGTACGAGTACGAAGCCCCCGCCACCGCCTGGTTCGCATACGCGTTGTCCCATCCCATGTACAGATACCCGTCGGTATCCGTCTCACAGCCGGCGGTCAGGAAGTAAACATACCCGTCCGTTCCATCCGCTCTCTGGTAATGAAGAATGAAGTTCCGCTGATCGGAAAAAATGTTGTACGAATAACTTCCCGCGTCCGCATCCGCCGGAAACGGCCGCGCAAACGTAATCGCGTTCCCGCTTACCGAATTCACATAGCTGAAGAATGTAAACGGCGCCCCGCCGTGCGTCCCGAAGATCACGATCGCGCGCCCGCCCAGCGGCCCATTCCACCCGGTACCGTTCCCGGTCCCGGCCGCCGACCCCGGCGTCACCGCAATCGTACCCGCCGAATTAATCGGAACATTCGCAGCCACCGGCACACCCGGCCCGTACGCGCACATCGTCGACAGAAAATGCGTTCCCGTCCCCTTCACCTTCGCCTGCCACACCTTCGTTCCCGTCGGCCATGCGCTCGCCGGCAACACGTACGAGTTATTCACCCCGTAGTGGAATCCCCGCCCGTCGTAACAGACATTCAGCGTACTGCCCGACTGCGAACAGATCCGCACAATCTCCCAGTTCGCCCCGTTGCCCACCAGGATCTCCGTCGGAAACGTCGATAAATCCAGCGTGCTGGCGCCAATCGGAATCGCCGTCGCCGTGGCGGTAATTCCCGCCGCGAGCGTCGTCTTCGCCGGCGCCACGATCGGATCGAAATACGTGTACGACACCGTCGCATTCTCCGCCGGGCTCGCCCACGTGGGCGGCGTCGCATACGTATTCTTCTGCAGCAGTTCCATCTTCAGGTTCCGCTCGTCCGCATAAGACCACGGGTTCTTCCCGAATGCGATCATCGGCCCGAACAGCGCATCGGCATCCGGATTCGCCTGCACCACAACGCCGTTGGCATCCGTCGCCACGGCGCCCACTTCCAGCGTGGTCGTGGCCGTACTTCCCGCCACATCCGTCACCTGCAACTGGAACGTGTAGCTGCCGAAAATCAGCCCGGTAATAGTCGGCGTCAGGCTCTCCCGCCCCTGCCAGACCACCGTCGTCGGACCGCTCAACTGCTGCCAGAACGCGCTCACCGCCGAACTCCCGTCCGCCAGCGAATAACTCGCCGTCCCGTCCAGCGTCGCCGGAAACCCTGCCCGCAGCGAAGTCCAGTTGCTCCAGTACGGCGCTCCCGCCGTCTTCGGGAACGAAATCGGAACCTGATTCGGCGTCGCCGCATACGTCACCGCGCCGCTTCCGCCGTGCCCTTTGCCGCTGCTGTCGTTCATGTTGCCGTCGAAATCCAGCTCGGTCCAGTCTCCGCGATCGGCTGTCACCGGAGGCTTGCCCCCAACCGGAACCAGCGTCGAAGTCACCCGCAGGAATCCTAAAGATGCCGACAACGCACCGCCCAGCGTGCCTCCGCCAAAGGTGAGGTTGCCCAGCGTCCCGATCGTATCCTTCTGCGTGTTATACCCCGTGCCGTCGTAACTCCAGACCTCGCACGTCACCTGCATCGTCGACACGTTCCGCTGAAAACGCACCAGCGCGTTCGTCATTCCCGCGACATTCAGAAAGCAGGGCTGTCCCTCCACCACCCTGTCGCCCAGCGACTCCAGCGCCAGCACCGCGCCCGATGTCAGGTACGCCGCAAACCCCGTCCCCGCCAGATAAATCACCGGCGGCGCCCCGCTCGCCGGCAGCGTCCAGCTGTGCATCTGGAATTCCACGCGGTACGACTGATTCTTCGGGTAAAACGGATCCGCCACCGTCACCGGATTGCCCGGCGTCAGCACCAGCGACTGCCCGGCAAAAACTTCCGACGCCGCCAGCAATGCGAGCAATGCCACCCGCCCGCCCGGCAGGCCATTCCGCATTCGTTTCAGCATGTTCGTCCTCGTCTTGTTCAAACTAACCATCCTATCAGGAAAATCCGATGCTCCGCCGGTGCGATTGCCGCGCAGGCCACTCGATGTTGCCGCCGATTCCGCCCTCATCTCCGCCATAGCTCCGCCCAAACATCCGGATCGTGCGCCTTCGCTCCGATCAGAAACCCGCTCGCCGTATTCCCGATCGCGTCGTATACCGTCGGTCCCGGCGCCGTCCAGCAGTCCGGCAGTCCGCTGTAGTGGATGCTCCGGCTCCCGCTCTCCGCCGGCCGGTACGTGAACGTAAATCCCGTCGACCCCGGCTCCGTATGCACCACCACGCTCCCCGTCCCGGTGTCGCCCGTCGAGACCACAAATGCCCCGCCGCTTCCTCCGTCGTCCATCGTGATCGTCTCTCCGGAAAACTGCGCATTCGCCGCGCCCGCGGTCACGGCAAAGGGTGACGACGCAGATTGCACCGTTCCCGTTGCCGGTCCGCTCACCTCAAAGCTCGCTCCGGCCGCACCGTACCCCGCCAGAATGAAACTCAGCCGGTTGCTGATCTTCCCGTAACCCCGCAGCGGATTCCCGAACGGATAGCCCCCGGCGGCCGCATTCTGCAGCGCCGGATGCAGCGCATCCCCAATCGTGTCCGCCGCCGCATCGATCCATCCGTCGGTGCTGTAGGTACACACCGGGATCCGCGGCGCGCCCCGCTGTACGTGCCCACCGCCGCCCTTATGGCGGCATTGTAGGCGTCCCGCTCGTCGCTGTGCGCTGCGGCATTCGGCAGAATCTGCTCCTCGAGCATCTTTGCTCCCGCCGGCAGCCCCGCGGCCATGTTCGTCAGCTCAGCCTGTACCGCTGCCTGAAACGCCGCAATGTCGCCCGTCCCCGTGTACGCCTGCTGATCGTTCACTCCGCCTTCGAGGATCACGATCGACGCCGTCTGCCAGCTGCCCGCCGTTACGGCCACCGTGTTGTCGCGCAAAAAGCTGTTCACTTTCTGTCCGCCCTCGCCGGCGCGCGCAATGTCGAACCCCGTCGCGTGCGTCGCCGCCCACCACGCCAGCCGCGAATCGCCGCTCACCGCACTCTCCGCCACTATCGAGTCGCCATAAATCCCCACACACGCACGCGAAGGCGCACTCACCGGCGTCAGCGCGCCCGATGGCATCACCGCCACAACGCCCTGCGCTCCGCCCGCGATCCCGTACCCCGTCCACTCGTACAAATGTTGCCCCGCATCCAGCCCCGTCACCGTGAGCAACTGGAACTGCCCGCCGCCGGCAATCGCCGTTGCGCTCCCCACCTGCACTCCGTCCGAATAAAGCGCGTACGCCGTCCCCGGCGGTCCGTACACATACACCGATTGCGCCGCCCCCGTCGCGTAATACCGAACCCCGGCCTCCGCCGACGGTGCCCCCAGCGCCGCGTCGTATGCGAACGGCCAGCTCCCGTAACCGCTCGTCCCCGTGCCCCACGGACAATCGGTCACTTTCCCGTAGCTGCTGAACGGCGCGCTGCCCGTCGCGTAAACCGTGCCGAACGCCGCATTCGCCACACTCCCGCTTCCATCGGTGAGGAACGCGCTTCCAGCTGCCACCACCGTATCGTTTTGCGAACCCCACGCATACACCGTGTGATTCCCGCTCGCAAGGCCGCTCACCACATTCGTCACCGTCGGTGTCGACGAACTCAGCGGATTCACCGCTATCGCCGCCCCGCCGTCAACAATGACGTGGAACGGCCTGCTCCCGGCGAATGTCGCCTGCAGCTGCGTCCCCTCGAACGTGAAATAGATTGCGCCATCGGCGCCGCTCGCCACCCGCGTCGCGCCGCTTCCCGTCCACCCGAGCGTCAGCAAATTCGGATCCGTCATCGCGATGTCCGTCACAGCCATCGCCCGCGTCGCCAGCAGCAGCCCCAAACCCGCCAGCTTAATGCGCATAAATCAGCGCAAACAGTCCCTGCGCCGCCCCGCTCGCCGGATTCATCTGAATGCTGATGGTGTGCCCGCTCGACCAGTCGACCGCCGTCGTCGTATCAACCAGGTTGTCCGTTCCGTTGTATCCAGGCGCAAACACTGCAGTCATCGTGGTCGGCGATCCGCCATAAAAAGTCGGCGCCGCATAGATCCGCCGCTGCGCGTTCTGCACTCCGCCCGCGTTGCAGTATTCAACGTGCCAGTTGTAAAAGTTGCTCGCTCCCATCCCCACCCATGGCGTGGCGATAACCGTGGAATCCACCAGCACCTCTACGTTCGGATTTCCTCCCGTTGCGTGCGCGCCAAAATAAATCGAGTAACAGGCCCCGGCCGCCAGCGCCGGCGCAGCGTAACTGTACACACTCACGTAACTGCCCGCATTCGCCGCCACGCTGACTGGCCCCGCCGAATAATCGGCGAAACTCGCCCCGCCGCTCCCGCCCGTGCCCGCCGGCCCCTGCGGCCCCGTCGCCCCATCCTGCCCCGGAGCGCTCATGTCCCAGGACGTCGTCCCGTTCGCCTTGATCACCACCACCCTGCACCCGTTCGCCGGTGTCGTGCATGCCGGTATCGTTCCGTTGGCGTTCTGTCCGTTCAGCGTGACCGAATTCGTCGTCACATTGATCGTCATCGCCTGGCTCGAATTGTTCTGAATGCCGATCGAACACCCCGCTATCGGAGCCGCCAGCGTGAACGTCATTGCCGTCGATCCCGTAAACGTCCCCAGCCAGCTCGGGCAATACGTGGAGTCCATGACCCGCGACGCCGAATACTCCGCATTCGCCGCCAGCGATCCCGATGGCCCTGTCGCCCCCTGTGGCCCTTGCGGTCCTTGTGGCCCTTGCGGCCCGGCCGGCCCCCGTGGCCCCGCCGGTCCCTGCGAGCCGCTCCCGG